>AEKF01000126.1_pt1 | contig 10180 bp, 11 predicted proteins | sample 342668 | NCBI WGS metagenome assembly AEKF01 (sample SAMN02954267, study PRJNA50815) | food metagenome | biome: terrestrial; feature: fermented food; material: kimchi; isolation source: Jonggazip commercial cabbage kimchi | place: South Korea | collected 2009-06 | reverse complement strand
ATGACTAATTGAACTAACCTTGCCACACCAAATAAATTCGTATCAAATTGATGTTTAGCTTCATCAAGTGCCACATTTTCGATAGCGCCATATGAGCCATACCCAGCATTATTAATCAAAACATCAATGCGCCCCTCTTGATTAATAATTTCTTGAATAGCTTGTTTGCTTGATTCCTCATCAGTCACATCAAGCTTAATGGGTGTAATACCTAAGGCTGCCAAAGGCGCCATTTTTTCAACGCGACGCGCTGCACCATAAACTTTATAATCTAATGAGGCCAAAAGCACCGCTGTTTGATAACCGATACCGCTACTAGCACCAGTGAGTAAAACTACTTTTTTAGTTGTCATTTTTTCTTAATTGCCCTTCAAGTATGAATAAAACCATTTTATCATATCATAATGAAAAGACTACTGATTGACTTAATTGGGCATAGTTTGATTGATGACATCATTTAAGTTAGCTTAAATACTGACGTAAGTTTTTCTCTGCATTTTCAAAACTAAACTTTTTAGTATTGAGCGGAACAACTGTGCCATCTTCATCAAAGAAAATACCAGATAAATGTTTAACATCAGGACTAATTGCCAAATATTTACCAACGGGAACGTCTGTGTTAGTTAATGTCTTTGTGTAATCCATCAAATCACTACGCACATCACCCGGAAAGAAACTATTCACTGTTGTATTTTGATTTTCCAATTGATTTGCTAATAAAAACATCAAAAGTGTCTTATGTGTCACTAACCAACCCGCTCTAGCCAACACACTATTTTGTATATCACAAATTGGCATCAAATTGATTGCTCTAGGATTACCTGTCACAATTAACACGCGACTGTTTACCAATGCCTCCTGCAAATTCAATGTTAAATAATAATGAGATAATAGATTATTATTAATATTTTCACCAGCCGTATGTGGCATGACGCCTGCACTATGAATCAAAACATCAATATGAGAAAAAATCTCCTTAATTTTGGAAACCACCTGCATACGCTCAGATGCTTTGGATAAATCACCAATGACAACTTTGACATTAGCACCCAATTTAACTTGAACAAGCTGCGCCTTTTGTTGATTCCGCCCAATAATGATGATGTTATTTTCTTGAACCAGATCCTTAGCGATGGCTAATCCAACACCTGATGAACCGCCTGTTATGACAATATTTTTCATGAGTATTCTTCCCCCAATTAAACCGTTTAGTGAATCAAATATTTACTTACTCTTACACTATTCTATCTACAAAAGCATCAAAAACGGCAGCCATAATTTGTGGATGTTGACCTTGATAACGAGATACCGCTTTAGCAATTCTCAAACCAATACGTCGTGATAAAAATGGTTCTGCTAAAAGTGCTAGATAGGCATCAAAAGTCAAAAGCTCTTCTAGATTATCGAAATAGTCATTGACTTCGATCGGGCATAACTGGCTAGTGTTAATACGCATTATCAAAATTAGTTTAAAAACCCGTTCTTGTCGTAATAGCATATCTCGCTGCTGTATTTCATCTAAAATATTTTTCAACATGACCGGGTCATTTTTAAACTGATAAGCTTTCTCAACAAGTTCATTAATCAAAAATTCATCAAAAACTGCCGAATGACATAAATCTTCTAGTGTCAAAGACATTGCACTCAAAATTTTAATCATACTACTAAATTGAATATCTGTTTTGCCTCTTTCAAACTTAGAAATAACACTACACGCTAATCCTGTAACTTGTGCCAGCTCGTTTACAGATACTCCTCGTGTTTTACGAATGTCACGAATTAACTGACCTACATTTTGGACTTCTGAAAAAGTATTCGCTACTATGCTCATTCGGTGTTCCTTTTATAGTTTATTGTATGAATAGCTTATATTATACACAGAAATAATCATGACTATTTCAATTTTCCTATAAGAAAATATTTTTACAACTGTTGAATCATATATTTGTCTTTCTTTAGAAGCAAAAAAGCCCCTTAGGGCTTTGATTGCAATATATTATATTTTTAAGGTTTTTTATTTTTCTTTAGAATACCATCATACTGATCAGATTTCACAAAATGTTTGCCAGCATGATATGATTCAGCTGCAATTATATTACCACTATCATCACGTTGTTTCGTTAGGCCATATAGTACGGGCCACCACAAAGCTACTAAATAAAAAGAACCAGCAGCTAATAATAAAAGAACCAACGCTAACGCTGCGATTGACAGCCAATCAGAGCCGCCAAAACGTCGGCTGATTATCACAAAGACCGTCAAATATAGGAGAGCTAAGCTAGAAAACAATTCAATGGCAGCGACTAGCACCCCCCCAGTCCACCATCTCAAACTATAAGCTTTGCCGTCGCTAACATACTGATAATGTGTACGATATATCACCTTAATAACTTCAACAAGAATATTACCTATAAAATCCAATCGCTTCTCCTTTTAATTTAGTCAAAAGCAACTTTCAATGCTTGCGTCAGCGTGGCAACTCCGAGCACTCGTAGCCCATCAGGTATTTCTATACCATTCAAATTATTTTGTGGTGCAATAACCCGTTTGAATCCCAATTTGCTTGCTTCTTTCAGCCGTTCTTCAATTTGTGGCACGCTGCGTACTTCACCAGTCAGACCCAACTCACCGATAAACGCATCTGTTGGGCGTGTTTCTTTATCATGGTATGAGCTCGCCAGCGCCACGGCAACAGCTAAATCAATAGCTGGCTCATCTAGCTTAACGCCACCAGCAGCTTTTAAATAAGCATCTTGGTTTTGCAATAATAAGTTAGCTCGCTTTTCCAAAACCGCCATGATTAAACTGACACGATTACGATCTAATCCAGTGGCTGTGCGTTGTGCATTACCAAAAACAGTTGGTGTCACTAATGCTTGTAATTCAACAAGTATCGGACGTGATCCTTCTAAAGCAATAACCACAGCCGAGCCAGTGGCACCGTCTAGTCGTTCTTCTAAAAAAATCTCAGATGGATTAGCTACTTCGCGCAAACCACCATCCCGCATTTCAAAAATACCTAATTCGTTCGTTGCACCAAAACGATTTTTGACTGCTCGTAAAATACGATAATTGTGATGCATATCGCCCTCAAAATAAAGCACGGTATCAACCATATGCTCTAAAATTTTAGGTCCTGCAATTGCACCATCTTTGGTGACATGACCAACAATAAAGACTGAAATATTATTTGTCTTTGCAATTTGTAACAAATCAGCTGTCACTTCTCTAATTTGTGAAACCGACCCGATTGCTGAGGTAACATCTGGCTCCTGCATCGTTTGTACTGAATCGATCACTACAAAATCTGGCTGTAATTCATCAATCTGCTTTTTTATAGCTACCATATCTGTTTCGGGGTAAAGATAAAATTCATCATGACCTACTCCTAAACGATCAGCTCGTAATTTAACTTGTGTTGCTGATTCTTCTCCGGTGACATATAGCACACGACCTTCTTGTGCTAATTGCCCAGAAACTTGTAGCAATAGCGTTGATTTACCAATACCTGGATCCCCACCGATTAACACCATCGACCCCGGTACTACACCACCACCTAACACGCGATTAAGTTCTTGTAATTTAGTTGCAACACGGGGCGTTTCTTCAGATGTGATTGCGTTAATTTTTTGAACTTTAGCTGTGCGACCATCTAAACTGACGCGGCTCTTGCGATCATTTGTTTCTGGTTGTAGTTTTTCCTCAACTAACGTGCCCCATTGACCACAATTTGAGCAACGACCAAGATATCGTGCTGAAACAGAACCGCAGTTTGAACAAATAAATTGTGTTTTTACTTTGGCGATGATTTTTCTCCTTTTCGTTAATCACGATTGATCAAATGTACTGGTATTGTTGGTAAATCACATAAAACTGTTTGTAATATCTTTGGTTTAATGTCAGGTAGTTCACTTATTTTACGCCACGTTACACATTGTTCCCAACTATCTTTAGCAAATACTTGTTCTTGATCCACACGTTCAATCAACCATGTGAACATGATTTCATTGTATTGTTGGTCATCAATATTAAACAAATTCTCAATAACAGCAATAAGACGTATTGCGCGGACATGGATACCCATCTCTTCAATAAATTCACGCTCAATGGCTTCTCGACTTGTTTCCCCGTATTTCACTTTACCGCCAGGTAAACCAGCTTGTTGGGTAACAGGGTCCACATTAATGGCAATATTACCTTTGGCATTGATAAAAATACCAGTTGTTCGATATTTAAAACTAAATTGATTACCACGTAACACAATATCTTTGGCTTCATCTGCCATTAATTTTGCCCGGTTGAACCAAATCCACCTTGACGCTGTGATTTAGTATCTTGTTCATCCCCATCAGCTAATAAGTAGGGTAAGAAGATGCCTTGTCCAATGCGTTCACCCTTCTTGATATGTACATCTTTGATACCAAAATTAATAAACTGAAAAAATATCTCACCTTCATTTGCGTCATTATTATAATAGTCTGCATCCACAATACCAACTGAATTCGGCATCATAATACGCTTTTTAATTGGCCCACTTGAGCGTGAAACTAGTTGTAAATACTCACCTTCTGCCATATAAGCCTTAATGCCCGTAGGTATCAATACTGGCTTCAATAAGTTTTGCAAATCTTCATTATTACGCACATTTTTTAGTTTTCCTAATGATAATATGCTTAGGCCCTTAAAAAAATGATTACTTAGCGCACTAGGTATCGTCACATCTTCTGAGGCCTCGAAATCATAACCTGCCGCAGCTTGCGTACTACGTTTTGGTGTATGAATACCATCTGTCATCTTTTTTGATACAATTTCAAATCCACGTTTTTTGCGTCATTTTTAATTTTTAGTGTTAATAGTACCCGCAGAGCTAAACAATTAGCCACAACAGAACCAACACTTTCCTCCAATATTTAATTCTTATTTTATTGTACGGTATTTTTGGCAATATTAATATATTTCCGTGCGATATTAAATATAAGATGACTATCATCAAGCATCGCTTTATTTTTGTTATAATAATACAGAACAGACATAGTTATTCCGATGAGCAATTATGACAATAAGGAGGCATCACATGACAACATTCCAACACGAACCAGGTCGCTATTTTTTGTTAGATGGTGACAAAACAATTGCAGAAATTCTATACACAACCGTAAATGATGGTAAAACTTATGCCATTAATTCAACAGTCGTTGATTCTAGTCTGCGTGGCCAAGGGATTGCGCGGCAATTAGTTGATGCAGTTGTCCATGAAGCACACGAAGAACAGATGACGATTAAACCAGTTTGTCCTTATGTACGTGAACTTTTTGCTAGGAACCCAGACCAATATCAGGAGATTCAGTACAAATCATGAGCCAAGATCTACAGAAAATTATCGCAGGACGCCGCGCAGCTGAATTTGTACAGAATGACATGGTTGTTGGCATAGGTTCTGGTTCAACAATTGCTCATGTTATCGACGCTTTAGGTGAACGTGTTGCCAATGAAAATTTAAACATTGTGGGTGTTGCCACTTCTGAAAAGACACGCCGTAACGCTGCACAACTTGGTATTCCAATGCATAATGTCGATGATGTTGACAAAATTGATCTCACGATTGACGGTGCTGATCAAATTGCCGACGATTTTTCAGCCATTAAAGGTGGCGGAGCTGCGTTACTTTGGGGAAAAGATTGTTGCATTCAACTCTCGTGAAAATATTTGGGTCGTTGATGCGTCAAAACGCGTCCCAAAACTTAACCAATATCTACCCGTTGAAGTCATTCCTTACGGTTCAGACCAACTGTTTAAGCGTTTTAAATCTGGAGGCTTCCATCCTACTTGGCGTTTAGATCAAAATGGTAACCCTGTACGCACAGACTCTGCTAATTTTTTAATTGATTTACATCTACCGATCATAGAAAACCCACGGTTACTTGGTGATGAATTAATTAAAATGGTTGGTGTCGTCGAGCATGGTTTATTCACTGACGTTGTAGATCGTGTGATTATTGGTAATGAAAATAATGTGGTTGATATTTTAGAAGTAAAATAATCCCTACTAAGCATGGCCTTTTTTAGGACATATCTTTTTGCGAGTAAAAATATTATGGATAATTACTTCATTTTCCTTTAAAATTGGTCTATCTCTTTTTTATATTAAAAACATGCCATTTAAGATGTCACAATAGATAACATGTTTAATTGGTATATCAAAATCAACAGTTAAAATAGTCTTATAATCAGTAATCAAGGAGATTAATCATGCGTACAGAATCAGATTCACTAGGATCATTAAACATCCCAAAAGTGGCCTACTATGGTATCCACACACAACGTGCCTTACATAATTTCCCTATTTCTTCACAAGCAACACATCCTGAATTGATTCGTGCCTTTCTAGAAATCAAACAAGCTGCCGCACAAACAAACGCAACAGCTGGTAGTCTGGATCGCTCAGTGGCTAAACATATTGTGAGTGCAACTAAAACACTACTCAGTTCACCTCTTGACATGTCTATGTTTCCAATTAGTGATATTCAAGGTGGTGCTGGTACATCAACAAATATGAATGTCAATGAAGTGATTGCCAATGTCGCACTTGAACAAACTGGTCGTGAACGTGGTGATTACAAGTATATTAACCCAAATGATCACGTCAACATGGGACAAAGTACCAATGACACCTATCCTAGTTCTGGAAAAATTGCCCTTTTACGATTATTAGATCCACTTTTTGAATCATTAACAGCACTCATCGATTCGCTGGGTAATAAAGCCGATGAGTTTTCATCAACCTACAAAATGGGACGCACGCAACTACAAGATGCCGTACCCACAACATTAGGTAATAGTTTTCACGCTTGGCTTAAGCCGCTACGTCGAGATGTTGAACGACTAAATGCTGCACGTGAACCATTATATATGCTAAATATGGGTGGCTCAGCGGTTGGGTCAGGTATTAACGTGAGCTACCATTACCAAGTACATATTGTTCCAAACCTCGCGGGCATTACTAAATTACCACTAACACAGGCACACGATTTATTTGATGCGACACAGAACCTTGATGGTTTTGTCGCCTTATCAGGAGCCTTGAAAACACTAGCAATGAATCTATCTAAAATTGCTAACGATCTCCGACTATTAAGCTCAGGACCACGTTCTGGACTCCTTGAAATTAATCTACCAGCTAAGCAAGCTGGATCATCTATTATGCCAGGTAAAGTTAATCCCGTCATTCCTGAAGTTGTTAACCAAGTAGCCTTTGAAATGTTTGGCTTTGATGCCACAATTACCGCTGCTGCCGAAGCTGGTCAACTAGAATTAAACGCTTTCGAACCCATTGTCTTCCGTTCACTCTTTGCAGGTATTGAACACCTAACTTCAGCTATGGACACTTTGCGTCTCAATGCCATTGATGGCATTAATAGTAATAAGTCTCGACTAGCTCAAGATATTGATTTATCAGTTAGTTTCGCAACTGCTATGACCCCAATCATCGGGTATCAAGAAGCAGCAAAAATGGCAAAGGAATCGATTAAAACCGGTAAATCTTTGCGTCAAATTGCTCAAACAAGAAACTGTTTCACACCTGATCAACTCGCACATATCTTCAGAATCGAAGATATCGTCATCAATGCACGAACCCCTGAACATGGTTTAGTGTTACGTGCACCGAAAAAGTAAGTAAATAATCTCACTTTTATAATTGACAATTGTGCTTTAGAATAAGTATGACAGTTATTCTAAAACGAGCAAAAAGCAGGAAACCTACTAGGCTTCCTGCTTTTTATTATTGCCCCTGCTGGATTCGAACCAGCGCATAGCGGTACCAAAAACCACTGCCTTACCACTTGGCGAAGGGGCAATAGTTAATTTATTTAGCCGTTAACTATTATATCGGCTATGGGAGCGGTAGGATTCGAACCTACGAACCCGAAGGAACGGAGTTACAGTCCGTCGCGTTTAGCCAGACTTCGCTACACTCCCATATCTCAAACAACTATATAATAATACCAAATTTTTCGAGACTTGGCAAGGGGTTTAATGAACTTTCTTCCAATTCTTTTTATATGAGTCACGAAATAAACCAAATACAGTCCACAAAGAAACAACAACAATTAACTTTTTCAATAATTCTGTATCTAGGCTGGTGAAAAACCGCGCTGCAGCAACCACACCTAGTACGCCCCCAATTGCGACACCAGCAAATCCACGCCATGACACCCGATCCATTTTAATGACGTTCCACGCCGTGGTAGGCATAATTAAAGCAGCATCAAGCATCATAACAGGAAAAGCAATCGCTGGATTGACACCAACAAGTGAGAAGAAAATTAACTCTGGCGCATAGTTTCCTAACCCCATCGTCATTAAAATACCAATTCCAAAATTAAAAGCGATCCCAATAAATAATAACCAACCATGTAAACCATGTACGCTCATCGAATTACCCGACCCTGGATTAGTAAACATACGAACAATCATAATAATGACGGCTATTAATAACGCACTCGCCATGACCCTTTGCACCGTGGGTGCATGCCAGTTCTTAGTAATGTGTGTCCCCACATAGGCGCCAACCACAGCTGCTGTGGTCATCGGTATGAGTGTTAACAGTTCAACTTGAACGGCAGTTATAAAGAACAGTGCCTCCACCATAACTGGTATGGCGTGCATGGCATTAAGCGTACCAGGCAGTTGCCTTTCATCCGGTACATAATTTGTTACACGGAATGCCGCCGTTGTGGTCGCAAAAGAACCAATGCCTAAGGTATCCCCAAAGTCCGTAAAAAATCCGATTACCATACCCAAACCAAAGCGTTGAAAAATCGGCTTTTTTTGCACTAAGTATGCTCGAGAAACTAAGATAACCATAAAGAATAAGACGATTACTAATAACACTTGAATTATTAGTAAAACTATTTTTTCATTCATTCTACTTCACTCTTTTCAACAAATCAATACGTCATATTATATCAAATTTATACCTCTGTTTGCCTCTTGAGTCATATTCTTTTTTAAAAGTACCAAAAACAAGCACATTAAAAATGCCATGTTGTGAAAAACATGACATTTTTAATGACTTATGAACAAATTTATTTTGGAAGCAATATCACCAAATAGTCACACGATTCTCAGGGTCGCGCCACATGCCATCCTTGGGCGTAACCTTGAAGGTTTCGAAAAAGTCATCAAAGTTTTTTACCTGAACATTAACACGTAATTTTGCAGGACCATGAACATCAGCTGAGGCCAGTAATTTCATATACTCTGGTCTTGCTTTCATACGCCAAATTGTTGCCCAACTTAAGAAAAATGATTCTGATGAAAAATCTTTCTCCAATTTTGCTGCTGCTAGAGCTGCTGCGAGGCCACCAAGATCAGCAACATTTTCAGACACTGTCAGTTCACCATTAACTTTAGCACCATATGAGTCTAGGCCATCAAATTGGTCAACAACTTTTTGAGTACGCTCTTTAAAGGCAGCATAATCTGCGTCGGTCCACCAATTATTTAAGCTCCCAAATTCATCAAAAGAGGCACCGTTAGTATCAAACGCATGTGAAATTTCGTGAGCGATCACACTGCCAATACCACCATAATTTGCTGATGATGATTGCTCTAAACTATAGAATGGTGCTTGCAAAATAGCTGCCGGAAAAAACAATTTGATTTTGTTGTGGATCATAATAGGCATTTACCAAATGAGCGCCCATGTGCCACTCGCTACGGTCAACAGGTTGATGCCATTTTGACCATTGGTAAGCCACTTCTATTTTTCTAAATTTAGTTGCCGTTTCAAATAACGTTTCTCCAGACAGAACCTTTTTCTCTTTTAAACGGGTTGGTACTTTTTCAGGATAACCAATGTGAGGCACAATAGTATCTAATTTAACTACTGCTTTGTCGCGTGTCTCTGGTGCCAACCATGTAGCGGCTGTCAAGCGTGATTTATAAACATCAATCATCGTTGCAACCTTAGTTTCAACATCAGCTTTTGCCTCAGATGAGAATTTTTGGCTCGCATAATATAGACCAACAGCCTGATTAAATTCACCATTTGCTAAGTAAAAAGCAGCTTTTTGGTTACTGCGTGCTTCAGGTAAGCCAGTTAGTACTCGTACATACGCACCACCTAATACGCGTACCTCTTCTGAAAGATATTCTGTAAACTGATTAACCAAGTTTA
>AEKF01000125.1_pt1 | contig 10233 bp, 11 predicted proteins | sample 342668 | NCBI WGS metagenome assembly AEKF01 (sample SAMN02954267, study PRJNA50815) | food metagenome | biome: terrestrial; feature: fermented food; material: kimchi; isolation source: Jonggazip commercial cabbage kimchi | place: South Korea | collected 2009-06 | reverse complement strand
AATATCATCAAATTGGGTCATATATTTTCTCCTTACCATGCTAGACCTACGTTTTCATCTTGCAACTCCCAAACATAATAAGCTTGAATAGTAGCAAGAACTGGATCAATTTTATCAACTGCTTTTTGTTTGTTAGGGTAAATATTATTGTTTGCGTCTATCTTAACACGTAGATTATTCAAAGCCCACAGTAATAAATCATCGTCACTTTGGAAATCACCACCGGCTATTCTGGCTTTAACCGTCTTGAGTGGCTGTGATAAACTCATAACGTTTTGTCTAATCTTAGTATACATACCCTCTCCATAATCCTGTGTAACTCTGCGTTGATAAGCTTTACTAAAGAATGCGTCTCCACCGAAACCAATTGGCATTAATCTATTCTCTTGAATGTAATTGTCTAACCACTCGTAAACCTCATCTTGATCTATTGCAGAACCTTTTGTTAGGATAAGTGAACCCTCATTTATTAAACGAACATACATAAGCCGTTGTGCCTTACTGGTTTTGTTCTCGAATGTGTTTTCCGGTAAGAATGCAAAGTTACGTGTTCTAAGTTTGTTCTCATTACGCCACATGATTGAAATAGCCGTCAAATCTTCAACCTCAGAGAAGTCACTACCGATTGTTACCTCATTACCCCACTCAACGTCTTGTATTTCTCGAGTTGCTTCAAGTTCGTCAGTCGTAAATAGTGCATTGAATGATGACTGTGGGATATTAAAACTCTTAGCTAATATCTCGGCTTGTGCGACTGGATTACCTTGTGTTTTAGCTAACATATCCTTGATAATCTGAGGGTCTGATATATTACGAACAAATGGCATTGCTTTCTCGTATAAATCAGGATTAGTTACTTCTTCCACATCGTCCATCTTATAAATCATAGGAAACGTAGACCAATCTTCAATCTCACCGGCTAGTATTTTTTCCCACCGCTTATAATAATCATCAAAGACACTATCTCTAACTTGTCCGTTGGTTGATATGTAAACTGTGGTAAAACCTGTATTCTTTCGTTTAGGGGCAGAAGACTTGCGAACGTTTTCGATTACGTTTACATGATAACTATGGAACTCATCGAATATTGCTAGACGAACGTTGGTGCCGTCAAGTGTATTATTATCCATTGCTCGTATTTCTATTTGTGAGTTGGTTGGAGCATATTTGATTTTACCTAAGATTGGTTTGAGTAGTTCATGTTTTTTTAAATCACCCAACACACTACGTTCGTCACCAGCCATTTCACTAGCCGTTCGGAAGGTTTCGTGTGATTGCTTGATTGAGTTTGATAGTACGATGACATCATTACCTTTATAAGAACCAACCATCATAACAGCGAGGGAAAGTGCAGCCATAAATGTAGACTTACCAGAACCAGCGCCAATAACCAAACCAATATCGTTAATTATCTGCCGGTGAGTATTAGGATCAACAAAACCGAACAACTCTAACCAAAACTTTTGCTCAACTTGAAGTCTCATAGGGTGGCTTTCTTCATCGTCACCTTTTTGTAAGTATATGAAACCCTCTATGAAAGATATCAAGGCTTTTGGGTAAGTATCATCATATTCAAATTTGTTTAGGTATTGTGGTATTCGGTCAAGAGCCTGTTTCGCTTCAATAGACATAGGTTTTCCATCTCGAACCAACTTTAAATATTCATAATACCATTTCATCTATTGCCCTCCTCGTCATTAATATGCTAATTATAACACAAAAAAAGAACCCTCGCAATACACGAAAGTTCACAAGCTTGTCTTTATTAACGGGGTTGCTCTCCTCGGGTTGTTCGTCTCGTTGAGTTGGAGCCAGATACCATACTGGGGAATGATTTTTATGCGCACAGGAATTTCAAACAAAACCTTAAGTTTATTATATCATTACCCCAACTTAATTGCAAACCCATCTTTAATTTTCTTTTCAAGTTCTTCTGCATCTGATGAGCCGGTGTCCTTTTGTGCTTTTAAAATCCGTTCCTGTGTAAGCTTGTCAAAGTGGTCTGGGTACATCTTTTCAAACAAGGATAGAGTAGCCTTTAAATCGTTTTGGCGTGTCTCGGTTACTTCTCGTACTTGAATTTTATCTCCCGTATCTTCATCAACTTCATAAAACTTTTTAGTGGTTGTGTTGTTTTGGTTTAAGAATGTGAAGAATGCGTCTAGAACATCTTCTGGTATAGCACTCCCATTAAATTTCGGTGTTTCCATATATTACCTCCTAACTAAAATTATAAAATCTACTTGACATGTGTAATGGTACATATTTAGATGATGATTTTTTTAAAGCCGAGAATGTTTTGATACTCTCTTGCTTTGATGTGTGACGAACCATGTTAGCAAATACATTATACTTATATCCCACTTGGTCTAAATATTCAGGGAACTTTAACCAACGATTATCAAAATTGGCTTCGAGAGCATAAACATCAGCGTCTTTAGCATGTTCGAATATCTCTTCGCGAGTAAATGTTTCATACAAGCCGTTGACATCAGTGGCGTATACTAATTTCTCACCAGTTGCCTTTTCTGTAATGATAAAGCTATGACACTCAACATCATGCGCCACAAGGAATGCTTCAACCTCAAATTCTGATGTTTCAAACGTCCCTCTGTTGGTATGTATCTTGATTGTTGGTATAACCTTGATTAAACGAGACAATCCACTTTCATTTGCGTGATCTCCGTGTGAGTGTGTTATAAATAATTCGTCAGGTTCTTCTAAATCATATTTTTCTAATAATGTATGCCATTTTTTAAACGACAAACCAAAGTCTAATGCAATGGTTTCATTCTCTCCAGTTACTATCGAAGCGTTACCCGATGAGCCGGTTGCGAGGACTGTTAATTTCATATTTTAATTCCTCCCTTGTAAAAATGACTAGCCGTTAAGCCAGCCATTAATATTATTCCTCATCGTTTTCAGCGTCATAGTAGAAGTTTGAACCAGCCTTTTGGCGTACGAATGTAATTTCTTGTCCTTCGAGTTCCTTAAATTGTGAAACTCCTAACATGTCCAACAAACGGTCTTTCTTAGCTTTAAGTGCGAACATTCGCTTACTTTTTTCATCAAATACAGAGTAACCACGAACGACTGTAAATTCTCCACCTTTTTCCATTTCAACAATAACGGCAATTTTAGAACCGTTATCAACGACTTCCTTAACCTTACCAGCTACAATAGCTTTCTTTGCCTCTGATGGTGTTGGAAATGGTTTGTCTAATGTGAAACCATTGTGGCGCTTACCCTTTTTGTCAGTGTAATCGTATTCGTACACTTCTTGTTCTGGGTTTTTTGTCAAATGTTCGTCAAGAGTCTCTAAGTCCTTAACCCCAAATTCTGAAAGTTTGTTTTCGATATAGTCAGCATTCGCCATCTTAATTTCAACAACGTCACCATCAACATCAAAGTACATAGCCATTTTGTCTTGACCGTTTTCGTTTGAAATTTGTGAAAAAATAAAATTACCTTTTACCATATATATTCTCCTTGTTTTTAACTGATAAATATAGTGTAGCACAAACAATTAAGTATTACAACACTTTCTTCCAACTTTCTAACTTCTTTTCTGCTAATTCGATATAGTATGAGTAATCTAAATCGGCCGGTGCGTCTTTTGGTAGCTCATAGTTTGCGATTGACATGCTTTCTGGAGTATCTGGGAACTTTGCATTTTCTAAGTCGCCAACCTTTTCTTTAAGCACTCGTTTTCCTGATTTTGTAGCGTATGTGCGGTTTACTTCGTTATCAAACACTACACCGTTCTCGTCTACCATTTTACCAGTCTGTGTTGATGATTTCATAGATTTTAGAGTGAAGCAGTAGTCTCGGAACTCACCATCTTGTACAGTTGCAATAAATGGTCGACCGTAAACTAATTTCTCAACTAACATGTGATCTATAATTGTTGGTTTTGAGGCTTTTGTTACATCAACGCCGTTAGCTTGTCCAACTGCGCCACCTTTTAACTTTAATTTGTCATTCTGTTTAACTGCTATATAATTATTAACATCTCGTTGAATTAAGCGCTTGAATGATGATACTTCTAGTTGTAGTTTAAAATCGTCTTCCCATTGTTGTTTGATTGTATCTAGTTTATCTTGTGTAACGTCTGGATAAGGTTTAAATGCTACACCGTCAGTATTAACTTGATAAACGGTACCGACCTCATCTAATCTATCTGACAAGTTATAAATAGCAACCATACCACTAACATTGACACGAATGGCTGACTTTGGGTTATATAGCTTTGATGATTGAAGACGTAACAAGCCGTAAACCGAGTTAATGATGATTTTTTGTGTTCCTGCTAATGGATTACCTAATGCCTTGTTTTTTAGACGCTCCGTGACAAGATTACGGAATTTATTAGTGACAGGACCAAGTAAATTGTCTCTTAGCATAATGTTCGGGAAATGAGAACCGCTATCCCATTGCTGGACGCCATTAGTATCAATAACATCATAAACAATCTTTTTAGTACCACGCTTGTTGGTTTCGATGTGCCCTTTAGCTGAATGTAGACCACCAAAACCCCAAGTATAAACGTTTCCATGAGCCTCCATAACAAGAGAAGTCCATTCCTTGCGCATAGCCTTTTCACGTTCTGCTTTTGTTTTTAACTGTGATATTTCAGGACTGACTTTTAAGGCGTTTTCTAAGAATAATTTAACCCCAGTTGGCACACCGTAAATATTAGGGTCGTCTGGTTCAAAGCTTTCCAGTTTATCACGACCCATTAAGTATGAAGCAGCAGTGGACCCATTAGAATAGTTAATTGACGTTTTAGATGTGCCATATTCCTTAACCAAAAGCTCTTTGCCATCAAAATAATCTTTTCTGGTCTTATATAATTCGATTGTGGCTCGTAAATCTTGAATGTTATAATGACAAACCTCGAGTATCTGTTCAATCGTAAACTCTTCTTTATAATCAAACGGTATAGAACTCTCTTCAACCATCATACCAGACATTGACTCGAACTTCTTTAATGAAAAACCAGGCTGCATTTGTTCTTTCGTATCTAGGTTTAAGAAATCGATAAACTGCGATGGTCGCTTTTTAATAACAGTATCAGACTTCAATTTAATATAATTTGGGTATCTATTAAGTAAAATATCCTCAACTAAGAAATTATCATAAGATTTGTTATTGAAACCAACGCACACGTAATCCCCGCTTATTAGTGTCTCATTTGCTCTTTCACGAACTTTGGCAACGTTTAAGTATATTTGTACACCATCAACATTAAATGCGTTAGACGAAAGATTAGGAGCATTTACAATCACATACCCTTTTCCTTCTTCATTTAATATTCCGACCAAGTTCATTTTTTCAAAGACTTCAATATCAAAAAATAGCTTTTCCATTAAATATTCTCTCTTTCGCAATGTTGAAATAATTTTCATTTAATTCAATACCGATGAACTCACGGCCGGTTCGTCCGCAAGCTACACCTGTGGATCCAGAACCCATAGCATTGTCCAATACAACTTCACCCTCGTTAGTATAAGTTTTGATTAAATACTCTAATAGCGCTACCGGCTTTTGGGTTGGGTGGATTTTATCTTTATCACGGCTAAAATGTATCGTCGTCAATGGATATCTTTCGCCGTTAGATACAGTGACAGCTCCAGATTGTTTACCGTAATTTTCAGATTTCTTAGCCCCTTGCTTAGCTGTATAAGGTTTAAAACCGACTCTCATTTGAGGGTTGTAAGTTGGCAATTTCTTATAAAAAACACTAATGGTTTCGCTATCTTTCAGTGGCATCTTTTTAGCGTTCAAGAATCCTGTACCAGCGTCCTTAATCCAAGTCCAATCGTACTTATACATTTTTAAATTGCTAGAAACCAGTACAGAAGTAAATGGTTGTTGTCCGAATAATACAATAGCTCCGTTATCTTTGATTATTCTGTTGTACTGTCCCCATAATTTATCTAGCGGAATAATGCTATCCCATTTATTTTTAGTTGTTCCATAAGGTAAATCAGCTAGTATCATGTCAATACTTTTATCCTCAAGTTTAGACATCTCTTCGATTGTGTCACCATTAATTAATTTCATTTTAAATACTCCTATTCTGGGTTCCTAATTGAGTGATAAAACTGTGTTGGTTCTTCTTCTTGATAATTAATACCGTCAGCGTCCCATTTTATCAAAGCGTCTCTCACATCATCGTAATTCATACCACGGCGAACGACCATTGTGTAAATCAGTTTGCGATAACCAGCCGAACGACCTCCCTCAGTGAACGGTTCAACCTTTTTTAGGTAATTATCGATGTTGTGCTTGGTGTAATTGCTTTTTGGTTTTTCAATCGGCTTATCTTCGTACACCTTTAACAACTCAAACCGTTCTGGAGATGGTGATAATTGTTCTAAAAACGGTTTGTTTAAATCTAGACCATCAAAATCGTAAAATGGTAACGTTGTGATTAAATTATCTTTTGTAAATATGTCAACACCGTCAATAATAGCGTTGTCCCCTGTTCTACGGATATTCAAACTATACGTATTTTGATAAAAGCGATGTTCATTAATTGAGTGGTCTTTATAAGCCGTGATAGTTGCGTAGTCATCAAAGTTATTTATGAAGTTGTAAATTCCATTTGCTCCACTCTCATGGTCTGCGTCTAAATCAACAACAACAAACTCGCCATGAGGAACGATCCCTAATCCGTAACCCCTATCTAATGCCCTATCTATTTGCTCAATTGTCAAACGTTTAGTCTGCCAACCTTTATAATTAGGATATTTCTTTTTAGGTGCAAGCGCTACCACGTGTATTCCTTGATTGATAAAGTAGTGTGCCAGGTCTTTAATCATTCGTCAACCCTTTCATATCCTCTTTGCGACTTACCGTTGATCTTCTGATTTTTATAATCCCACCCAGACAGCGAAGCCATTATGAACCCAACTTTATTAGCTAGTCCTGAATTAACAGATGCTTTTGTATCACCTAATGCGTTTTCCATTAATGACTTTCTAGTAACCCATTTTAACTGAGGGTTGGACTCTAGGTATTCTATTATCTGTTCTTCTTCGATTGATTGGTATTGGTGCATTCTTTGTAATTGTTCTGTTTCACTTTGAGTTGGTAATAAATGAGCCGGGTAATCCTCGTATCGACCGAAATCGTGCATTGCTTCACCTAATATTTGGAACGCTATTTCTTCAGTAAACTCGTTAATTGCTTTTGTTCGACTTTCTGTACCAACTAACATGGTGATAAATCTACGGTTACCTGTTTTATTCACGCAAGTACTCATTATTGTTGGTTGTACGTACAAGAACAAACCCTTTTGGATAATCTTTGCTTGTCTCAGCGTAAGGAACTCGAATATTCATAGTACGTTTAGTTATAAATGATTTTAGTGTTGAGAAATCTGTTTTGTCGCTAATAGCCATTTCATCATCGTTAACAATTAGGTTTTTGCTCATCTCAATTAAACTATCTTTGTCAGTAAACGACGTAATAGAATCAGTATAATAGTCTCCTCCTAATTTTTCAAACATTGTGGTTTTACCTATCCCTTGACCACCAACTAGATCCAGAACAAGGTCAAATTTAACATTGGGGTTTTTTACTTTATGCACTAGACCAGCAAAGAACGCCCTAGTCATCTTAACGGTCAATTCATTATCTTCTGCCCCCAAATAATCAATAAAAACACGGTCTAATCTTCGTTTTCCGTCATATTCCTTAAACGCTTTTCTAAAATACTCCTTTAGTGGGTTAGTTCTATGTTTGAAGGCTTCATTTACATATGCCGATTTTACAGAATTAGCACTGAAATCTAAACCATATTTTTTTGATATGTGGACAGCTACATAGGTATCTACACTATTTAAATCATACCCTTGTCTGTAATAATCTAAATTTCTAGTTAAAAATATTAGATTGTTGTGTTCATTATAGGCAAATAGCCCTTTTGTTAATTCGTCGTTACTAACAATTTCTGATAGGTTATATAATGAACGCTTGATGTCACCCTTTTGGGTTTTTTGTAGTTTAGCTATTAAATCTTCATCTTTTTTCTTTTGTTCAATAGTGTCCCAATCAATAACATTATTAGCCGAGGTTGTATCTTCGACTAGGACATTTTCTTCGTAATCTAATTGTCCCTCGTCTGGTGGCAACATTTCTTCTAGTATTTTTAATTCTTCATCATTCATTAGTGTTTCCTCCTGTGTATGAATATAGTATTACACATCTGTTTTTAAATGTCAATATGTGGTTAATTAGAATAAGTATAAACAACTGGTTATTTTTCAAACTTTAACATATGGGGTAACCACGTAAACCCATGAGCCGTGTGTGTTTGGGATATTTTCAACACGACACACTGTTTTCTGGGCTATATATATATAATAAATACAATAATAATAATAATAATATATATATAATAAAAATAGTGTATTGGTGTAGTAATATTAAAACAAACCTTTTATTGGCAAGGGTTTAACATGGTTACACCTCTTGGTAAAATGGTGTGTATTTCATTAAATGGTGTGTAACCCCCGGCGTATATGTGTTTTCCTATAGTATTACCCCAAACTTTGTGCTATAATATAAACAGACATTTAACAGGAGGATAATATATGATATTGGAGTTGAAAATAGAAACACAATTAGTCAACTGGAACGAAATAGCTAAGATGTGTTGGTCTAGTGATAAAAATAAGTATGGTAGAACAAAGAAACGACAACAACTCTTCATTAAACACGAGATACGCAACCAGATAGACGTTGATAACTACTTTGGAGCGAATAACACAAGTGTTTACTATGAATGGCATACGTCAACACACCTTGATCTAGGAAACATGACGGCTGGTGAGAAGTTCTTAGCTGATAGTATTAATGAACTTGAATTGTGGGACGATGATCGTTATATACAAGAGATTAAGCACAAACGAGTAGTAGATAAAGAGAACTATGTTATTGTACGGATTAAAGGAGCGAAGAAGAAATGAGCTTAAAAGTAATTATTAAATCAAGACGCACCGGCTTATATGTTAAAGACGAGAATGGTAAGATGACAAGCGACCAAGATGAAGCGATCGTGTTCTCTTCTGAAGTCTATGCACGTATTTTTTTAAACACACATGATTTTATTCCATCTGAGTACTCGTTTGCAATTGGTTCTTCTGAATACTTACCAAATGTGAAGAACGTAACAAAGGAAGATAAGGTAAATCACCCAAAACACTACAATATTTACTCATTTGAGGTCGTAGATGTGATTGATGAGGTTGTTCCCAATTACCCGGCTAGTTACTCAGGTCATATTCAAAACGCAATTAAGTATATCTTCCGTGCGCCATTTAAAGGTACGCTAAAAGATGACTTAAAAAAGGCAGTTTGGTATTTAAACCACGCTATTGAGATTATAGATAAGGAGAAATAAAAATGGGTTATTTTGTAGTATATGCAGTCGGATATGTGATTGGTGCTTTAACGATGATGTTACTTGTTTATAATCACGACTAATTATAAGAGGGGTTATTAATATGGCTTATGAGAAATCACCATTAGACAATTTATATCATACAAAACGATGGGACAGAACCAAACTAGCCGTGATTGATAAGTGTAATGGTCGTTGTTCTAGGTGCGGTAAGATAATCACTGGAAAATTCATCACACATCACATTGAGGTTGCAAGTGAGGATAACTTCTTTGATATTGACAATCTAACCCTACTATGTTTTGACTGCCACCAACACTTAACGTTCCATGATGACGTAAAAAGGGACGCTGTAAAACTCAACGGCTCATTCACAACAAAAAACGTTGACTTGATTAAATTTTAGTGTTATACTTAACTCATAACTGTTACTTAATAACTGCTAATCCGTCCAAAGCGGTAGTCAAGTTACAAAACGATAATTACAAAAACCACTCAGCACTGGCTAAAGTTTAGAGTGGTTTTTGTTTGCAATCACAAAATATATGTGCTATACTTATCTTATCGACATTAGCAAACAACTCATGCGTGAGACCAAACAGAAAAGCCGTGTCGTGGAGCGCAAACATCACATTCTGATTTTGTATCTATTAACTTACGCTGTACTTTTAAAATTAAATAACAATAAAAGGCTTGACATTTGATGAAACTTGTGTTAGGTCTTTTTATTTTTCCATATATTCTAATAATGAGAGATAAAATTTAATTCGTATTACGTATTATTCGGACTTTCGTAAAATTGGGCATAAATTAAAAAAGAC
>AEKF01000122.1_pt1 | contig 10449 bp, 12 predicted proteins | sample 342668 | NCBI WGS metagenome assembly AEKF01 (sample SAMN02954267, study PRJNA50815) | food metagenome | biome: terrestrial; feature: fermented food; material: kimchi; isolation source: Jonggazip commercial cabbage kimchi | place: South Korea | collected 2009-06 | reverse complement strand
CAAGTATTGTACCGGCAACGGGCATGCCATTCAAAAAACTTACTGTTCAGGGCTTTAAGCGGTCATTATCATTAGATAAATTAAAACAGTTAATTTGTTTTTAAAAGCTGTTAAGGTGTCTAAACAAATTATCAAAGATTTCAAACCAGATGTTGTGGTTGGTACCGGTGGTTACGTTGCTGGGGCGGTCGTTTACGCTGCACAAAGGATGCACATTCCAACAGTTATTCACGAACAAAATTCTGTTGCAGGAATGACTAATAAATTTTTAGCACGGGTGCTAGTAAGATTGGTGTGGCTTTCGACGTAGCTAAATCACAGTTTCCCGCAGGTAAAGCAGTGCTTGTCGGCAATCCACGTGCACAACAGGTTGCACATATTAAGTCTGACTTTTCATGGCAAACGCTTGGATTACGTGATGATAAGCCAACTTTATTAATTTTTGGTGGTTCACAAGGGGCACCGGCAATTAATTTAGCTGTGATTGCTGCCATTGATCAATTTAATGAGCGATCTTATCAAGTTGTTATTGTGACTGGACCAAAGCGATATGATAATGTACTAAATAAGCTAAAAGAAAAAATATTGCAGCAGCAGATAATGTTCGTATTGTGCCGTACATTGATAACATGCCGGAAGTTTTGGTTCAAACTGCAGCCATTGTTTCACGTGCTGGTGCTACATCTATTGCAGAAATTACTGCTTTGGGCATTCCTTCTATTTTAATACCAAGTCCTTATGTGACAGGTGATCATCAAACAAAGAACGCTCAAAGTTTAGTGGATGCTGGAGCAGCCTTGGTTATTAGTGAACCAGAATTAACTGGACAAAGTTTAATTGCAGCGGCTGATATATTGTTGTTAGATGAATCGGTTAGTGAAAAGATGGCAGCACAAACAACGAAGATTGGCATGCCAGATGCTGGTGATCGATTATACAGTATCATTTTAGATGCTATTGCAGAAAAGAAGGTTTAAAAGATATTGGGTGTGGCGACTAATAATCAAAAATCAAAAAAGCACCCGCTAAAACTTTGGATAAGTCTAGCGGCTTTTATCGTCTTCATTATCATTATTTTATTGTTCTTACAACCATGGCGTAAAATCAACGAGGTTCAAGTTAATACGCTGCAATTATCTGAACAACAAGTGAAAAAATATGCTAATGTGGAAAAGCATACGCCATATTGGCGTGTTGCTGGGCAGACGGCATTTATTGCACATCATATTGTTCAACAGGATAAACGTATTGATGCGGCAACAGTAACACTCCACAATGATCAAGTTATCATTGATGTTGTTGAAAAAATAAAAGCCGGCTATGTCCAAAAAAAAGGGCAGTGGTTCGTTATTAATAGGCAAGGTAAACTAAATAAAGTGGTTAAGCCAAATGGTGATGCACCCACATATTCAGGATTTAAATCTGAAAAAGATATTCAAATAGTCAGTCAGCAGTTTGTTGTGTTAGAATTAACACTACGCCAAAATATTAGTCAAATTATTTTTTCACCGAATAAAGATAATCATAAACGCTTAGAAGTGGTTATGAACGATGGTAATATGGTTTATGCTACGTTAGATACATTTGGTAAAAAGATCAGTTTTTATCCAGGTATCGTGGCTCAAATGCCTAAAAAAGGTGTTATAGATTTACAATTTGGCGCGTATTCTTATGCATATGGTTCGCAAAATAACACATCAACATCAAAGAGTAAAAAAAGCAAGTGAAGCAGTAGCTATAATTGGTGGCGAAACAGCCCTCATTTATGATATTATTATTATTGGGTATGTTTTATTAAAAATAAATTTATAAAGGGGCACGACGCATGAATAATTCAGGCGTGACGGTAGGATTAGATATCAGCACAACATCTATCAAAGTTGTCATTGCGCAAACAGCTAGTAATCAGTTCAATGTCATTGGCGCAGGAAACGCACCATCTCGTGGTTTGCGTCAAGGTGTTATTGTTGATATTGATGCCACTGCCAGTGCAATTCGAGCAGCAATAGACCAGGCACAAGAAAAAGCCAATTTTCAAATTCACGAAGTGGTTGCAGGTATTCCGGCTAATAAAATTGAAATGGTCCGTGTCGAAGGATTAGTGTCAATTGCTAATCAAAATAAACGTATTACTTATGATGATGTGAAAAATGTTGCTAAACAAGCATTGTCTCATAATTTACCTTCTGATCGGGATGTGGTCGATTTAATCGCAGAAGAGTTTAGCGTTGATGGCTTTGATGGTATTAAAGATCCACATGAAATGATTGGTGTGCGTCTTGAAATGCAGGGAACAGCGTATACCGTTCCTAGTAAAATACTTGATAATACACGAATGGCTATCCAAAAAGCAGGTCTGTCCTTGCGTGAATTCGTTTTGTCACCACTAGCTATGGGGACTAATATTTTAAATGATGGTGAGCAAGACTTTGGTACAGTCTTAATTGATTTAGGTGGTGGACAAACTACAACGTCAGTAATGCATGATCGTAAATTAAAGTTTAATTATGTTGATCTTGAAGGTGGAGATAGTATAACCAAAGATATTTCAACTGTTTTGAGTACATCTTATTCACATGCTGAAAAAATTAAACGGGACTACGGATATGCTGACCCAACACAAGCAAATGCTGATAATGAATTTTTAGTCGAAGTAGTTGGAGATAGTGCACCAAAAACTGTTGATGAACATTATTTGTCGGAAATTATATCGGCTCGTTTAGAACAAATATACAAGCGTTCATTTGAACATTTAGCTGCAGTAAATGCATTAAATATGCCGGGTGGTTTTGTTCTAACTGGAGGTAATGCTGCTTTGCCGCGGATGGTAGATTTTGCTAAGACAATTCTTGGCGAAAATGTACGGCTGTTTGTCCCAGATCAAATTGGCTTACGTCATCCATCGTATACACGAGCTTTGTCTTATGCTATTTTTGTGTCACGTGAAAGTATGACGCAACAAATCATCAAGCAAGCAATTATGACTCGACGGGATGATATAGATATACAACCGGTTGGCGGTGAAGTTCGCGAGTATGTAGAAGTACCAGAATCGACAACTGAACAGTTTGATAACTATAATTATAGTGCAGATGTTGATGTTACACCTCGAAGAGGGTTTTTCAGTCGTTTAGTACAAGCAGTCAAGAATTTATTTACTGAAGATTAACAATAGTTAAGGAGATAACTCATGGATTTTTCAATAGATGACGCTCAGGAGTCTGGAGCAATCATTAAAGTTATTGGTGTTGGTGGTGGTGGTTCAAACGCTGTTAACCATATGATTGAAGAAGGTGTTAGCGGTGTTGAATTTATCGTTGCCAACACTGATGTACAAGCCTTAGATAAGTCAAAAGCGGATATTAAGATTCAAATTGGCCCTAAACTGACAGGTGGTCTAGGTGCCGGATCTAATCCAGAACGTGGTACAAAAGCTGCCGAAGAATCATCTGAAGACATTGCATCAGCAATTTCTGGTGCTGATATGGTTGTGATTACTGCTGGTATGGGTGGTGGTACCGGTAACGGTGCTGCCCCTGTTGTTGCTCGTATCGCAAAAGAACAGGGTGCGCTAACCGTTGCGGTGGTAACCCGTCCATTTAAATGGGAAGGGCCAAAACGTGGCCGATTTGCTGCTGAAGGGTTACAAGCATTATCAGAATCTGTCGATTCATTAATCGTCATTACAAACGAACGCTTAAAAGATCGTATTGATTTACGTACGCCTTTGTCAGAAGCTTTCAAAGTTGTCGATGAAGTTGTGGCACAAGGTGTTCGTGGTATTTCAGAATTGATTACCAATCCTGGATTTATTAACTTGGATTTTGCTGATGTGAAGACAGTGATGCAAGATGCTGGACCAGCATTAATGGGTGTCGGACAAGCTAGTGGTGAAACACGTGCTGCAGATGCTACAAAACAAGCAATTTCATCACCTTTGCTCGAAGTTGATATGTCTGGTGCTGAGGATGTGTTGTTAAATATTACTGGTGGCTTAGATATGTCATTATTTGAAGCACAAACTGCTTCTGAGGTTATTGCACAAGAAGCTGGTCGTGAAGTTAACGTTATTTTTGGTACATCAATTGATGAAGATTTAGGTGATTCAATTCGCGTTACAGTTATTGCAACTGGTCTACAAAATATTGGTGGTGATAATGCAGCAAACAAGGCGGCTACACCTAAAGCTAATGCTGCTAAGGTATTTGGTATACCAACCAATGATAAGATGCCAGCACAACCATCAAATAATAACGCAATGTTTGATAAGATTAATACAGAGGCTGTTAAATCAAATTCAGCACAAAAGCAAAATGACCCATTTGCTGATTGGAATATTAGTGGTAGTTCAAAAGATGCCTTTGCTGAAGAAGACCGATTTGATGGTGTACAAAAACAATCGTTTGATGTATTTAACACACCAACATCAAATTCTGAAACAGTTGATTTCTCAAGTAATGATGATGACAACGATCAACCACCATTTTTCAAGAAACGTTAATAAGAGAATGTCTATCAGGTAGCGTAACTTTATATTCTAATAGACAGGGTTAAGGAGATTACATGGCATTTGGTGAAACATTGAAGCGTCTTTTCAGCAATGATGATGACGATTATTATGAAGATGGTTATGATAACAATGATTATCAAGAGCAACCACAGCAAGCAGTAACATCACAACAGCCAACACGTTTTGGTCGTCAAACGACGCCATCATCACAAGCTATGATGGATTCAAATAATGAAAACAGTAAAATTGCGTTATTTGAGCCGAAAGTATATTCAGATTCACGTGCAATTGCTTCTCAAATTTTAGGTGGTGAAGCTGTTATTGTTAACTTTACGCAAATTGACGAAGCACAAGCTAAGCGCATATTGGATTTTTTGGGTGGCGCAGTATATGCAGTTAATGGTGAAATTGAGCGTATTGGGCAATCTATTTTCCTGGTAACACCTGACACATTTGAAATTTCAGGAACGTTAACAGATAATTTAGAACCCAACACACGGTATTAATATATGATTGAAATATTAAGTTGGATTCTTCGTATTGCACGTTATTATGAATATGCAATTGTTATTTATGTTTTAATGTCTTGGTTACCAGGTGCTCAGCAATCAAAGTTAGGGCAATGGCTAGGACGAATTGTATTACCATATTTGAATTTATTTCGTGTCATCCCACCAATTGGTGGGATGATTGATATTTCTCCAATCATTGCTATTTTAGTTTTGAATTTTGCTGTGAGTGGACTGTCACATCTGATACTGCTTTTGTTCTAAAATGACAGACAAATTATCGACAATTGAACAGCATTTTAGACCTGAAGAATCTGAATTCATCCAACAAGTTAGTGAATGGATTCGCCAAAGTGAAGATGAGTATCGTGGTATTTTAACGAAATTTTTAAATCCGCGCGAACAATACATTTTACAGACACTGGTTAATCGTGTTGAAGATTTAACTGTGACGTATAATGGTGGTACTATTGGTGCTGAAAATCAACGCGCCATCATTGCACCTGATTTTTATCAATTTAATTTATCTGATTTTGAATTGGCACTACTAGAAGTGAAATACCCTGTAAAATTTGTTGAATTGCATCATTCCACTTTGCTAGGATCATTGATGAACGCTGGTATTACACGAGATGTCATCGGTGACATTTTATTTGATGATAGTCAGCAATGGCAAATTATTGTCGATGCAAAAATGGTGCCTTATTTACAACAGACTATTGAGAAAGTAGGTCATGTTAAAATAACGTTAAGTGTTGCTGATTTCAGTCATGTGATTCAAAAGCATGATGACTGGGAAGAAATATTTTTATTATCATCTTCATTACGTGTGGATACAGTTATTGCAGCTGCATTTGCTATCTCCCGTAGTTTGGCAAAATCACTAGTAGATCAGCGTCGTGTTCGAATTAATTGGACGGTTATTGATAAACCTGATTTTATGATTAGTGTCGGTGATATAGTGTCTGTTCGGAAATATGGTCGCTTACAATTGACTCTACTTGACGGATTTAGCAAAAAAGATAAAATTAAGACAGTTGTAAATATTATTCGTCGTTGAAACAAATAAATATAGGTCAAACTAAAGGAGATCATAATGGTATTAACACCTGACGAAATTTTAGATCATGATTTTACTAAAAAAGGCTCACGAGCATATGTAGCATCTGAAGTTGATGTATTTTTGGACCAAGTAAATACTGATTATCAATCAGTTATTGCTGATCGTGAACAACTAGTTGCTGAAAATGCTAAATTGAAAAGTACTGTTGATGAACTAGAAGCCAAACGTGAACAAGTAAACCAGTCTATTTTCGTAGCACAAGAAGCAGCTGATCGTCTCAAAAAAGAGGCAGATAGTGAAGTTAAGAAACAATTAACGCACGCACAAGAAGCAGCAACAAAAATTATTAGTGATGCACGTACAAAAGCGGAGTCAGAAGCCATTCATTTAGCACAGGAAAACGCTGGTTTAGTTAAAGAACAGAATCAGTTACGGACTGAAGTTGAAAATTTCAAAAATTCCTTCTTGAAACTATTGTCACTTCAGAGTAAACTATTAGAAAATGATGAACTAGCAGAAGCAGTGCATCATTTGCCAATGGGTGAAGTAACCGCGCAACGTGTGGTACAGCAAGAAAACCAACTAGAAACTTCTGAAATGATTAAAGATGATTCAGAAGTTTCTGAAACTATAACGGCGCCTGAAAGTATTTCTGAACAAGATGGCCCAGTAGTTGTGCTGCCAGAGGCAGAAGACAAAACGAATAATAAATAATAAAAAGCGTAACACAGCAAGATGGGCATACATACGCGCAGCGAGTCATGGTGGTTAGAGATGATCGTCCCTGTAGTCCTTCAGATCAGTTACTAGTTTGTTGAACTGAAATTTCACGTAAGTTCAATCGGCGCAGGTCGTTATTACTGAATTGAGGATCATATGTTAGTGTGATCAAATATTGGGTGGTACCACGCTTTAGCGTCCCTATGTCGTAAGACATAGGGACTTTTTTTATTTGATACTGTCATTTGATTCATCTTATTATCAATCTAAGGTGAATCATTGGTATTACTTCACATTGTCAAACATGCGAACGATATTATGAGGAGAAGAGCATATGAAATATAAAGATACATTGAATTTAGGGAAAACAGGTTTTCCAATGCGTGGTTCATTACCAAAGACAGAACCTGTCCGTCAAAAGAAATGGGATGATGGCGAATTATATGAAAAGCGCTTGATTCAAAATGAGCAAAAGCCTCATTTTAATTTGCACGATGGACCACCATATGCTAATGGTAACATTCATTTGGGTCATGCGATGAACAAGATTTCAAAAGATATTATTTTGCGTTATAAGAATATGGCTGGTTTTTATGCGCCTTATGTTCCTGGATGGGATACTCATGGTTTGCCAATTGAACAACAGTTGACTAAAGCTGGCTATGATCGCAAATCAATGCCAAAATCAAAATGGCGTGACCTGGCTAAAGACTTTGCACTAGAACAGGTAGATAAACAACGTAATGATTTCAAGCGTTTAGGTGTTATGGCTGATTGGCAACGACCATACATTACATTACTGCCTGAATTTGAAGCAGCACAGATACGCGTTTTTTGGTGAAATGGCAGGAAAAGGTTATATTTCAAAGGCCAAAAAACCTGTTTATTGGTCTTGGTCATCTGAATCAGCCTTGGCTGAAGCTGAAATTGAGTATCACGATATTGACTCAACATCATTGTATTATGCAAACAAAGTAAAAGATGGGAAGGGAATTCTTGATGACGATACTTACTTTGTTGTATGGACAACGACGCCGTTTACAGTAACGGCATCGCGTGGTATTACATTAGGCCCTGACTTCGAATATTCAGTAATTCAGCCCGTCGGTGAGACACGTAAATTTGTAGTTGCCACTGGACGCCTAGAAGCCATTACCTCAAAATTTGGTTGGGAATCTTATACAACATTAGCTACATACAAAGGTCAAGAATTAGATCGCATTACAGCCTATCATCCATGGGATACTGATGCAGAAGAATTAGTGATGAATGCAGATCATGTCACACTGGATTCTGGTACTGGCTTAGTTCATACAGCTCCTGGATTTGGTGAAGACGATTTTAATGTTGGACAAAAATATGACTTGGAAATCAAGGTTACTGTTGATGAAAAAGGTTATATGACAAAAAATGCTGGTCCTGATTTTGAAGGACAGTTTTACGATGATGTAGCTGATACTGTAATTAATAAGCTGACTGAAGCAAATTTGTTTTTAGCGAAGGAAAAGATTACGCATTCATACCCATTTGATTGGCGTACAAAGAAACCAATTATTTGGCGAGCTGTACCACAATGGTTTGCTTCTGTAGAAAAGTTCCGTCAGCAAATTTTGAATGAAATTGATAATGTCAAGTTCTACCCTGAATGGGGAAAGAAACGATTATATAATATGATTCGCGATCGTGGCGATTGGGTTATTTCACGGCAACGTGTTTGGGGTGTTCCGCTACCAATTTTTTATGCTGAAGATCAAACACCAATTTTGGATCAAAAGATTATTAATCACGTAGCTGATTTGTTTGCTGAACATGGTTCAAATTATTGGTTTGAACATGATGCTAAAGACTTATTACCAGAAGGCTATACGAATGAGCACTCACCAAATGGTGTATTTAAAAAAGAAGAAGACATCATGGACGTTTGGTTTGATTCTGGGTCATCTTGGTCTGGTGTTATGGCTACGCGCGATTACTTAGATTATCCAGCTGACCTATACTTAGAAGGTTCCGATCAGTATCGTGGTTGGTTTAATTCATCATTAATTACGTCTGTTGCTGTTACGGGACATGCACCTTACAAAAATGTTTTGTCACAAGGATTTACTTTAGACGGTAATGGCAATAAGATGTCTAAGTCTTTGGGGAACACTATTTCACCACTTGAAGTTGCAGATAAAATGGGAATTGAAATCTTGCGTTTATGGACAATTTCTGTTGATACTTCACAAGATATGCCTGTATCTCATGAAATTTTGAAACAGGTTTCTGAAAACTATCGTAAAGTGCGTAATACATTGCGTTTCCTTATGGCTAATACATCAGACTTTAATTATGAACAAGATGCGGTGCCATTTGCCCAGCGTGCTGGTCATGATCGTTACTTCTCAGTATTATTGAATGATTTTGTTAAAGATGTTCGAAATTATTATGATAATTATCAATTTAATGACATCTTTAAGCGTCTGATTAATTTTGTTAACGTTGATTTATCAGCATTCTACTTAGATATTGCCAAAGACGTCGTTTATGTTGAAGCACCTACTAGTCTGGTACGTCGTTCTATGCAGACAGTGTTTTATGAGACATTAACGGCATTAACGAAGTTACTATTGCCAATTTTGCCACACACTGCAGAAGAGGTATGGGAATATTTGCCAAATGAAACAGCAGAATTTGCTTACTTAACTGACATGCCGGAAGTCCAAGATTATGGTGAAACGAATGAATTATTGGCTAACTGGAAGCAGTTTATGAATCTACGTGATTCTGTCAATAAAGCATTGGAAGAGGCACGTGCAACAGATCTTATTGGTAAAAATGCTGAAGCAGCTCTAACATTATATTTGACAAAAGATCAAAAGCAATTGGTAGATGATTTAGATATCAATGTCCGCTTAATTTTGATGGTATCACAATTACACGTTGATACCGTTGAAAACGGCGCTGATGTGAAGGATTATGATGGCGTAAAGGTGGCTGTGTCACACGCTGTTGGCGGTGTTTCACCACGTGACCGTTTGTACCACGAAGATCTTGGTGCTGATGCTGATTTCCCAGAATTATCAAAACATGAAGCAGAAATCGTTCGTGAGTTTTATCCAGAGGCTTTAGTTGAAGGATTTGAATAAAATAAAAGTTATCTGAATAAAAAATCCTGATAGTAATACTTTCAGGATTTTTTTAATGCATAGAGATGGTCAAATTAAATACGTTATTGTTTAATGAGTGAATCCTTAGTATATTTATATCATAAGATAGTTTATAATATAAATATTAATCGGAAAGAAGCTAGTGATTTATTGATCAAATACTAGCTATTGTGAAACTAATTATGACAAATCATAAAATAAAATATTATGTGGTGACGACACTTTTTGTGGCGATAGTCATGTTACAATTTTTCGTACCTTGGCTAGGATTATTACCACTAGGGGCATTTGTTATTGGCGCTAGTGCTACAATCATTCCTTTCACTGTTGCTATTGCCGGTGTCATATTAGGTCCAAAGTACGGGGCAGTAGTGGGTATGTTTTGGGGTTTATTTTCTTTTATCAACGCAATAACTCATCCTGGAACGATTGGTTCGTTAATGTTCCAAAATCCATTGACGGCATTATTACCACGTATTTTAGTAGGGTATCTTGTGG
>AEKF01000121.1_pt1 | contig 10451 bp, 10 predicted proteins | sample 342668 | NCBI WGS metagenome assembly AEKF01 (sample SAMN02954267, study PRJNA50815) | food metagenome | biome: terrestrial; feature: fermented food; material: kimchi; isolation source: Jonggazip commercial cabbage kimchi | place: South Korea | collected 2009-06 | reverse complement strand
TATTCAAACAAAATGAATGGGGCAGCAGCGTTGGCATTCTCACGGATGCGTTATGATGACCCACAAGGTGATTATGGGCGAACTCAACGCCAACGTTTAGTTCTACAAGCTATTATGACGAAGGCTAAATCAAATCCAACTCGCTTGGTTAATCAAAGCTTTTTGAATACAATTTCTAAAAATGCGCGAACTGATCTAACATATGATGATATGATGCTGATTGTAAAGAATTATTTGCCAGCAGCTAATAAAATTGTGACAGATCATATTCAAGGTGGTGGTCAGGAAATTAATGGTGTTTCATATGAACATGTTACGCGTAGCGAGCAACAGCGAGCGACAAATGTTTTGCGAAAATCATTAAATCTTAAAAAGGCGAAGGCTGGACCTTTGTATGCAGGTAAGGTTTCTGATTATAAAATAGAATCGAATGGTTTACCAACGTTAGAGCAGGAAGAGTCAACTGACAGTGATAGTTCAAGTACTATTACAGCAAGTACAGAATAAATTAAAAAACAAGGTTTCGTATCAAAATCGAACCTTGTTTTTTTAAATTAGAATGATGTTAGTTAGTTAAAAAAGCTATGATGATATAAATTTATCAAAAGATTAGCCTTTTGAAATTCGCTTGACAGTATATGACATATAATATAGTCTACAATAGAGATTATTAGAATGTTTTGGAATTTATACGGAGGAAAGCAATGAAAAGTAATATTTACTTTTCGCAACTTGAAGGTCATTTAGTCGGGTTACCGGAAGATAAAAAAAACGAAATTATTCAAGATTATCGAATCTATGCAGAAAAGAATGAGTTAAGTGGGGAACTCTTGATCAATGAGTTAGGAACCCCACGGCAATTAGCACAAAAAGCAATGGTTGAATATTCGATTGATGCTGATACTATTGCTGAAAATAATAGTTTAATTAATGGTGAATTTAGTTTTACACATCGAATCAAACAGATTCGCCGACAATTTCAGTTGTTGGGAATGGTCATTGGTTTACTAATGTCCAATGTTGCTTGGTATCCAGCGATGTTTTTAATTTTTATAGGCTTATTTTTGATGACAGTAATTATGGTTATTATTGACTTAGGATTAGTATTAATCTTATTAATGGGAATTTATCAAATTTTCATGGGGATTTCAGTGTTTGGTCACCACCATGCAATTGCTATTTTCCAAGGTGGTGTTGGAATATTTCTAATTGGAATTCAGTTTGTTGGTTGGCCAATTGCTGGTGCTATGATGCATGGATTAATGAATTTATTGATGCGTTATACGAAGTCGGTAGGATTACGTTTTGCTAAAATCACAGGAGTAGATCATGAATAAAATTATTCGCTCATTCATCATTGGCTTCATTTTAATGGTGTTAGGGATTGTATTTATGGTCTTTGGTTCCATGAATGGTGGAGGAACTAGAGTGTTTTGGCATCACGGTCATTTTTGGGTACCTAATAATGTTAAAATTAACCAAAAAATTAAAGACATTAATGATATTACAATTCAAGGTGATACATTAGATATTGAGATTCAACCAGATCAAAATATTAAGAATGGAATTGTCGTTGAAGGAAATATTACGAACGATGCTGGATTTAAAATCCATAAGGACCAAAAGACATTAAAACTTACTTATCAAAATATGAACGATAATATGCCTAGTTTTTCAGATGTCTTACAAGATGAAGATCATTTAACAATTAAAGTTCCAACAGAAGTAAAGCTACAAAAGATTAAATTTAATGTGCAGAATGGTAATATCGAGTTAAATCAAATAGCAGCTAAAAATACGCGTTTGAATAACATTGAAGGACAAATTAAAATTTTGCATAGTAATATAAATCAATTAGATTTGAATAATGATAATGGAGCAACTCATATTGATGGATTAATAAGTAAACATACTAATATGAATACTGGTTCAGGTAACGTTAATTTACGTAATTTGAAAAGTGATAAAACTCAAGTTCACATTGATGAAGCTGAGCTGATTGTTCAAAAAAGTCAATTAGGTCAAGCGTTACTAAGTGTTAATAAAGGAATGACGACACTAAATCAAGTTTCGGCTCAAGATTTATTTGCACAATCAATTTATGGTGATTATAATTTAAAAGGGCTTAAATTAGCAGGAGCAGGTACGATTGCAACGCAAAGTGGTAATATCACTGCTCAACAACAATCTGATTTAGGATATCGTTTAGTGGTTCAAAATCAAGGTAAAATTGAGTTTAAGCATATATCAGCTAAAAAGTGGTATCAAACTAATTTTGATCAAGATGATCGATTAACATTGACAACATACCGTGGAGATATCATGGTAGACAAGTAACGAAAGAGGACATAGAATGTTTGATTTTATTAAATCAATAATTATTGGGATTGTTGAAGGATTGACTGAGTTTTTACCGGTTTCATCAACTGGACATATTATTATTGCTGAATCATTAATGAAAATACCTGGTGGTGCGGTCTGGACTAAAGCTTTCATGAATGTCTTTGATTATGTGATTCAATTAGGGGCTATCATGGCCGTGATTCAATTGTACTTCCATAAATTGAATCCATTTTCACCGAAAAAAAATGGAATTGAAAAACAACAAACTTGGCAATTATGGTTTAAAGTGATTGTAGCTTGTTTGCCTGCTGCAGTGATTGGATTATTATTGAATGATTTTATGGACGCTCATTTTATGACGCCAACGGTGGTAGCTAGCGCCTTAATCTTTTATGGTATTTTATTTATTTTTATGGAAAAGCATAATGAACGTGAAGACGTACAGCCATGGTTAACCGATGTAAATAAAATGTCTTATAAATTAGCATTTACAATTGGGTTGATTCAAGTTCTGTCAATTGTTCCTGGAACATCTCGCTCAGGAGCGACTATCTTAGGAGCTGTATTCCTCGGCGTATCACGAGTAGCTGCAGCTGAATTTTCGTTCTTCCTCAGTATTCCGGTAATGGTAGGAGTTTCAATCCTAAAGTTGGGTAGTTTCTTCCATAAGGGTGGTACTTTCACTGGCATGCAAGGAATTGTCCTTGCTATTGGGTTCATTGTTTCATGGATTGTGGCTTGGTATGCAATCAAATTTATGATGAACTATATTAAGCAAAATGATTTCAAGGCCTTTGGTTGGTACCGAATTGTAATTGGAATTGTTGTTATTATTTTGGGTGCTTTTGGATTATTACATATGTAATTAATAAATATGAGCTTGTTACTTGGGAGATATATCTTGAGTAATAAGCTTTTTTATTTGAAATCACTACTATTTTCCGTATAATTTAAGATATGACGGAAAATAAGGCTGGATAAAGTTATGAAAATAAAGATAAAAAAGATGACTGATAATGTATATATTAAAACAATATACAAAACAATCACCCGAATTGATCTGGGTGTTTCTACGGCAGCCATTTCATATTATGGATTATTGTCCCTATTTCCAGCAATAATATTTTTGGCAGCCATTTTACCACTGCTAGGACTAACCACGGATGTAATTATGAATTTTTTGGATAGTGGAATGCCCAAATCAATTGCGGGAGTGATTTCACCCATGATTGAATCAATTCTAAAGCATCCAGGCGTGGGAACTCTATCTTTCTCAGTGGTAGTGGCTCTTTGGTCTTTGAGTAGAGTAATAGCAATGATACGCCAATCTCAAAATGAAATTTATGATGTTAAAGTTAATAGTAATTCCTTCTTGGGACGGGCCATATCCGTGGCTTGGTTGATTTTACTATTAGGAATTATGGCAGTGTTATTTTTAGTTTTTTCAATCGGTTCCAATATATTAGATGCATTACCAATTAATGCCCAATTAACGCATCAACTTAATTATTTAAAATCGGCTACAATACCAGTAGGGATGTTTTTTGGTCTTTGTTTATTTAATTTCTTGATACCGGCAAAAAAACCTCGTTTTATCTTCGTGGTGATTGGTACGGTGGTCCAATTATTGGGGATGTTATTGTTAGCAAAAGGATTTGGATTTTATGTTAAAATTGCAGGCCGTTCATATTCTTTTTATCAAGCAATTGGTTCGGTTGTAATCTTGATGATTTGGTTGAATTTGGTGGCTACGATTGCGTTAATCGGAACGATGGTGACGGCTATTTTAGAGCAACTTTGGCCGCATAAAAATGATCGTTTCAATAAAGTAAATCAAATTTTAGACTTGTCAGAACATAAAAATAAAGAAAAATAATATAAATTTCAGAAGAATCATCATTTATGATGGTTCTTTTTTTAATATGGCAAATTATAAAAATAATCCGAACACTTTAATAAAAAATCCAACAAATTTTTATGCAGGATCTAACTTTATAATGCATAAAATTGATATAAGTTGGTTCATCTTAAAATTGGTATATGTTAAATTAAACCCGTCGTGTTAATGAATGATTAATAATAAATTCACAAACTAGGGCATGTATATTTATTTAAAAATGTAATATATTAAGAATTATAAATTTGAATGAAAGCCTTTACATTGTTGATATAACAGACTATTATTAAGGCGTTGAGAAAAGTAATACACGCTTCTCAATAACTAAAAATTATTTCAATATTTCAATGATGTATTACTAGATGGGAGATTTAATAATGATTAAGAATCCAGCAATTCAAGTCAATTCAGAAATTGGTACTTTGAAGACAGTCTTGTTACATAGGCCTGGTGCAGAAATCGAAAATATTACACCGGATACTATGGAACGTTTGTTGTTTGATGACATTCCTTTTTTGAAAAATGCGCAAATAGAACATGACTATTTTGCCAAGACTTTGCAAGATAAAGGAATCGAGACAGTTTATATCGAACAATTGTTAGAAGATGTGCTAGCTGATGAAACAGTTAAAGATGAGTTTCTAACACGTTATCTTAATGAACACAATTACATGAATGATGCAATGAAAGATATCAAGGGATATCTAAATACATTGTCAACACATGATTTGGTTTCTACGATTTACGCTGGTGTACGTCGCGAATTAGTAGATTTTAAGCATCCTAACCTTCACGATGTGGCTGGCTCAGATGCCGAAAATCCATTCTTAATGGATCCGTTGCCAAATGCTTACTTCACACGTGACCCACAGGCCATGATGGGAAGTGGATTGACAATCAACTATATGACATTTGAGGCTAGGCGTCCAGAGTCATTGATTACAGAATTTGTTATGAAGTACCACCCACGCTTTGCTGGGAACGTTGATATCTGGCTTGATCGTAATACAGATGCACGTATCGAAGGTGGAGATGAATTGGTTCTTAATGATCATGTCTTGGCAGTTGGAGTTTCACAACGTACGTCAAGTCGAGCAGTCCAAGCTTTGGCTGAAGAGCTATTTTCTAACCAAGATAGTAACTTTGATACCATCGTTGCAGTTGAGATCCCTCATAACCATGCGATGATGCATTTGGATACAGTGTTCACAATGGTTAATTATGATCAATTTACTGTCTTCCCAGGTATCATGGATGACGATGGAAAGATGAACATTAACATCTTACATTCTGGTGATCAAGGACAAGTTGTTATGGAGCATCGTAATAATTTAAAGGACACTTTGAAGGAAGTCTTAAAGTTAGATGATTTGGATCTAATTGAGACTGGTGGTGGTGACCCAATCATTGCTCCACGTGAACAATGGAATGACGGTTCAAACAATTTGACAATTGCACCTGGTGAGGTGGTTACCTATGATCGTAATTACGTTTCTATCAAATTAATGCAAGAGCATGGAATTAAGGTTAATGAAATCAAGTCAAGTGAGTTAGCACGTGGACGTGGTGGTGGACGTTGCATGTCACAACCAATCTGGCGTGATAATCTATAAAATAAAAAATATTTTATTAAAATCGAAGTAATGAATGAAAAATTAAAAGGGGAAAAACAAGAATGACAAATTATGATGTATTACGTGGTATGAACGGACGTTCTTTCCTAAAGGAAATAGACTTTACTCCAGCAGAATTACAAGAATTAATCAACTTAAGTATTGATTTACGTGATGAGTTGGAAACTCAAAAATCAGGTGGCGCTACTGTTACTAAATATTTACATGATAAAAATGTTATCTTGTTGTTCTCAAAAACTTCAACGCGAACACGTCTATCATTTGAATTCGGGGCTGATGAGTTAGGTGCTAACACTGTTTATATCGATCCAAATTCAAGTCAATTCGGTAAGAAAGAATCTGTTGCTGATTCAGCTAAAGTTTTTGCTGGAATGGCTGATGGAATTGAATACCGTGGATTTGCCCAATCAGATATGGAAGCTATGGCTGAAAATGCTGTAGATACTAAGGGTCGTAAGAAGCCTGTTTGGAATGGTTTGACAGACGAATGGCATCCAACACAAATGATTGCCGACTTTATGACACTCCAAGAAGAATTTGGACATCTTGGAAATGATATTACTTTGACTTTCGTTGGTGATGGGCGTAATAACGTGGCTCATTCATTGCTTGTTGCTGGAACTATGTTGGGCGTTAATATTCATATCGTAGCACCAAAGGAATTGCAACCAGCTAGCGATGTGATCGAAATTGCTGAAAAGTATGCAAAAGAGACAGGTGCAAAGCCAATGATCACTAGTGATGTTGATGAAGGTGTAAAGGGTTCAAACGCATTGTATGCCGACGTTTGGGTATCAATGGGTGAGGATAATTGGGAAGAGCGTCTGAACTTGCTCGGAGACTACCAAATCAATGCAGAAATGATGGCAAAGACAGGCCGTAAAGATACTATCTTGATGCACTGCCTACCTGCTTATCACGATATGAATACTAAGATGGCAAAGGAAGCTCATGAAAACTTCCCTGGACTTGTTGGAGAAGACGGAATCGAAGTTACTAATGAAGTCTTTGAAAGTGCACAAGGACGTCAATTCGAAGAGGCCGAAAACCGTAAGCATTCAATTAAAGCAATTATGGTCGCAACTTTGGGTGACGTTTCAATGTATCCGAAAGCTTAATAAAATAAGAATACGCAGGACTTGCGTTAGCATAAGGAAAGGCGTTTCTTAACCGAAAGGCTTTTCCTTTTTATTTTGAATTGGAGTAAGAAAATGGATGAAAAAGGTGGAGCAAAAAAGATAGGTCTAATTGCCCTGATTAGTGGGGTAGTTACCAGTTGTTTGGGTTCAGGAATATTTAACGTATCAACAACTTTGGCACAGGGAAGTACAATCGGTGTAACAATTGTTGCTTGGATTTTCGTTATGATTGGAATTGGAGCATTGTCTTGGGTCTTTACAAGTCTTTCTCGGACTAAACCTGAACTGAATGGTGTTACTGATTATGCTTATGCTGGTAGTGGTAAGTTAGCTGCGGCCAGTTCTGGAATATCATATTTCGTAAGTGGCTTTTCTGGTAATTTGGCATTCTTAATTATGTTGTCTCAAGCAATCAGCATTTTCTCACGTTATGTTCCATTTTTGGCAGCGTTCCAAGAGGGAAATAGTCCAGAGACGTTAATTTTCATTTCCTTGTTCTCATGGTTATTAACTTGGGGAGTTGTTAAGTTTGGAGCAGAAAAAGTTTCGAGTTTCAACACGATTGTAACGGTATTTAAAGTTGGTGCTTTGTTTGTTTTTATTATTTTTGGAATCATCTTCTTCAAGTCTGGGATTTTTACAGCACATTTTTGGCAAAATATGACCAACAATATGGGGCATTTAACATTTAGCGAGATGACTTTTAGCGGATTTATGAGTCAATTCGGAGCCGGATTGCTTTCAATGATTTTCTTGTTTGTTGGAATTGAATCAGCTTCAATGTTAGGGGATCGTGCTGAAAAGAAGTCAGATATAGGAAAAGCAACAATGATTGGAACGGTGGTTCTCTTCTTCTTGTACTTCGTTATTTCAGTATTACCATTTGGAATGTTAAGCCAGGCTAAATTAGCAACAATCAGCCAGCCTGGATTAGTTTATGTTACTGAAAACACAGTTGGACCTTTGGGATCAGCCTTTATGAGTATTGCTCTTATTATTACTTTGGTCGGGGCTTTGCTAAGTTGGTTCTTATTGCCAGTTGAACCATTGCAACGTCTATCAGAACAAAACATCTTCCCTAAGTGGATGGGAAAAACTAATTCAGTTGGTGCTCCTGTTGGTAGCTTGGTGTTCACACAGGTTTTGCTACAAGCTTTGATCTTGACTTTGATCTTTACTGATTCAGCTTATCAATTTGCACTTAGTTTATGTACAGTTGCGATTGTTATTAGTTACTTCTTTGTTGGAATGTACCAATTGAAGTTGGGATTGCAACAACATACTGCTAAGGTTTGGTTGCCAGGTTTGATTGTCGTGGTATTTGAAATCATTGCCGTCGCGGTTTCTGGACTTGAATACTTAGCCTTATCAACATTGGTATTAGTACTTGGATTTGGTTTCTATATTTATACTGTTGGATCAAACAAGATTAAAAAGTTTGAATGGTTGATGATGGCGATTGTAACAATTATTGCCATAGGAACGGTAATTGGATTAATGACAGGCGCAATTGCAATTTAAAAAATAAAATTAAAAATAAAGGTGGATAACAAAATGACAAAACGAGTAATCTTTGCGCTTGGCGGAAACGCTATTTTAACTAAGGATGCATCAGCACAAGCCCAACAAGCAGCTTTAAAAGATACTGCTGAGAAATTAGCAGGATACGTTAAGGCCAATCCAGATGCACAACTTTTGATTACCCATGGAAATGGTCCTCAAGTTGGTAACCTATTATTGCAAGGTGCTTTGGGTGCAACTGAAAATAACCCAGCTATGCCACTTGATACTGTAGGCGCTATGACACAAGGAGAAATTGGTTTCTGGATGGCCAACGCTTTGGATGAACAATTGAAGGATAGCCAAGTTGTAACGATTGTGACACGTACGGTAGTTGACGGCAAAGATCAAGCCTTCCAAAATCCAACTAAGCCAATTGGAATGTTTTATCCAGAGGCAGAACTTGATGAACTCAAGGCAGCTCATCCTGATTGGGTCTTTAAAGAAGATGCGGGCCGTGGATTCCGACGGGTCGTTCCATCACCCAAGCCAATTAATATTGTAGAAGCAAAGTCAATCGAGACTTTGGCTAATTCGGGAGCTGTATTGATTGCTGGTGGCGGGGGAGGAATCCCCGTTGTTAAGACTACCAATGGATATGACGGAGTTGAGGCAGTGATTGATAAAGACTTTACGGCTGCTAAGTTGGCAGAAGTAGTTGATGCTGATGAATTAGTTATTTTGACAGCTGTTGATATGGCATATATCAAGTTTGGTACACCAGATGAGAAGCCATTACATGAAATCACTATTTCAGAAGCACGAAAGTATGTTGAAGATGGTGAATTTGCTGAAGGATCGATGAAGCCTAAGATTCTTGCATTAATTTCGTTCGTTGAACGGACTGGTAAAAGAGCTGTTATGACCAGTCTCGAAAATATTGCAGAGTATAGTAAAAATGGCCGTGCAACGGTGATTATTCCTGACTAATTCTAGATAATATTGAAATTTTAAATATACGCTTTAGTTTCAAAAATAATTATAAATTAAAAGGGGTCGTCTTATTTGGCGATCCTTTTTTTATGTCTGGGCTGAAATCCAAGGCGAAATTTCGGATGATATTTGGTAAAAAATTCCAGTATTTCGTAAAAAAGTGGTTCATTTTTATGATCTAAAACGTTATTAAGAGTATCCATGGAAATCTAAAAAGCATCACAATGGCTGGTACCAGTTGATTGTAAAGAAAAGAGGAAATTAATGGTTACACAAAATTTCAAAAAAATAAAAATGGTTGGATTAGATCAACAGGGGACAAAATCACCCGTTATTGGATAGTTCGTTCAAATGTTTCAGAGCACCAAATTCGAGAACTGGCTAAAGTTTTTCTAGAGATTGGTTTGGAAGAATCGTTATTTGAAATTAAAACTATTGATACTACGACGTTGAGTTTAGTTTAAAATAAAGGAGCAAAAAATGGTAAATAAGGAAAAATCAAAGAAACCGGGACTACAACTTGAATTAGTTTATTTACAGGAAGACGGACATGAATTTGTATTGAAAATTAATAATGTGGTTGATAGTTTAACTAAGGATCAAGTTAAGAATTTGATGGATCGTTTGATGCATTTTGAATGGATTACTGATTTAAAAGGAAAATCACGGTTTCCCAATGGTATTAAACCCAAGCTGGCACGATATACACATCGAAGTTATCAAATGCTTTGGCAACAAAATGAAAAAGTTGGTGGTTGGATGGGTTAAAAGTGTTTGATGGGAGTTAGGAGATTGTTTAATTTAATAATATATTGAACGCAAGTAAAAAGCAGTTATTGAGAACCATCAATAGCTGCTTTTTACTTTAGATGCATAAATTGGAAATATTCAAGTTTTATTATTTATTCATACGTGATAATTTGGTTGCGATTTTTAAAGCTATTT
>AEKF01000118.1_pt1 | contig 10574 bp, 9 predicted proteins | sample 342668 | NCBI WGS metagenome assembly AEKF01 (sample SAMN02954267, study PRJNA50815) | food metagenome | biome: terrestrial; feature: fermented food; material: kimchi; isolation source: Jonggazip commercial cabbage kimchi | place: South Korea | collected 2009-06 | reverse complement strand
TCTTAGCCGCTTTTTTTATCTATTCAATTAAACCAATTGACGCATTCACTTAATTATATTTTATACCGTCTGAGTTGTTAGCTCTAAAACTGCAATATATGGTAAATTTCGATAATGATTATTATAATCCATTCCATATCCAATCAAGAATTCATCAGGAGCCACGGTACCCACGAACTCTACCGGATCAGCCTCTTGAATTGCCTTGGGACGCTTATCCACGGCAATTGCCCGCGTAACTTCACTTGCTCCACGTTGCAAAAAGACATTTTGCAAATATTGAAGTGTGAGCCCACTATCAATAACTTCATCCAGTAAAATGATTTTTTTGCCTAAGACGTTGGTCTTTAGATCATGAATAATTTGGACTTCACCAGTTGAATGATCGTCCTCATAACTAGCCACCCGCACATAATCCATTTGGACATCGGCATTCAAGGCCCGCAGCAAATCTGCCATCCACAAATAGGCGCCTTTCATCACACCTACAAAGAGTACTTGGTCATATTCGGTCCCATAAGCTTGATTAATTTCGTCCGCCACCTTTTGAACCATTCGTTTAATTTCTTGCGTTGTTACAATTGTTCTTCCAATTTTACCCATTACGCTTTTCCCTCTGCCTCTGACCATAAGTCAAATAAAATATTTGTTTGTTCATTAGATGGACCCACAGCAAACGTATATAAAGGGGTGCCAATTAATTCCTCAATTCGAGATAAGTAACGTTGCGCATTTTGAGGAAGATCATTCCGATTCTTAATGCCAGTAATATCTTCATCCCATCCAGGAAACTCTTCATATACCGGTATCACTCGTTCTAAGTCTTTAAATGATGCAGGATAGTGCGTAATTCGTTCACCATCAATTTCATAAGCCACTGCCAATTTCAAGACCTTGAGCCCTGATAAAACATCAAGGGAATTCAAAGCTAGATTCGTAAATCCACCAACCCGAGCCGCATGTCGCATAACTACTGTATCAAGCCAACCAATGCGTCGTGGACGTCCCGTGACAACCCCATATTCATGCGCTACTTCGCGAATTTGGTCTCCCGTTTCATCAAAAAGTTCAGTTGGAAACGGACCATCCCCAACGCGGGAAGTATAGGCCTTCATCACACCTATAACAGCTTTAAGCTGAGTTGGTCCAACACCTGCTCCAATTGTAGCCCCACCACCAATTGGCGAAGAAGAAGTAACATAAGGATAAGTCCCATGATCCAAATCAAGCATTGCCCCTTGAGCGCCTTCAAACAAAACCCGACGTCCGGCTTGTAAATAATCATTTATCAAACCAGCTGTATCAGTAATATAAGGACGCAATTTTTCACCATAATCCAAAAATTCTTGAACTAACTCTTCTACCTCAAATCCAACATGTTGATAAATTTTTTCTAGAATTTCATTTTTTTCAGTCAAGACAGCTTGAAGACGTTCACGTAAAACATCCTCATCTAATAGATCAATCATCCGAATTCCAATTCGAGCAGCTTTATCCATATATGCTGGTCCAATTCCGCGGCCAGTTGTTCCAATCTTTTTTTCGCCTTTTTTTTGATCCGCCAGTTTATCCAAAGCTAAGTGGTAAGGAAAAATAACATGAGCTCGATCCGAAATACGTAAATTATTAGTTTGAACTCCTTGATTCTGAATCTGGGTCAATTCTTCTAATAATGCTTTCGGATTCACGACGCATCCGTTGGCAATCACAGCTAATTTATTCGAGTCAAAAATACCTGATGGAATCGAAGATAATTCAAATTTTTGACCATCAACATAGATTGTATGTCCAGCATTATTCCCGCCTTGATAACGAACAACCATATCAGCTTCTTGAGCGATAAAATTAGTAATCTTACCTTTTCCTTCATCGCCCCATTGACCACCAACAACCACAACTCCTGCCATCTTTGCTTCCTCCTATTAATAAGAAAATACATCTACGTCGCATTTTCGGTTTTTGTTCGGCTTTTACAGATTAATAATAGCAGATGTTTCTAATTTCAGCAATTTTTTCCTTTATTTTTAAATATAAATAATAAAATGACTTGTTTTTTATAAATAAAAATTAAATAGTTCGGATTTTGCTATTGACTATTATTTACATTAACTGCATAATATATCTTTGTTGTTATTTATTTTATTTATTATATTTTTAGGAGAGTCATTCATGAACTTCATTGCGCGTTATTTTCACTTATCTGAACTAAAAACAACTCATCGGCGCGAATTCATAGCCGGCCTAACTACATTTATGGCGATGGCATATATCTTGTTTGTTAATCCGACAGTGCTCAGTGCTTCGGGAATGGACAAAGGAGCTGTCTTCACTGCCACAGGAATCACTGCTGCAATTTCAACTATCTTTATGGGCATTTTCGCTAACTACCCTATTGCGATTGCTCCTGAATTAGGAATTAATGCTTTCTTCTCATACTCAGTCGTAGTTGGGATGGGAATTCCTTGGGAAACAGCCCTCGCTGGGGTCTTAGTAGCGGCCTTGATTTTCTTACTACTAACTTTCTTTAAAGTACGAGAAAAAATCATCAACTCAATCCCGCAAGATCTAAAAGTCGCAATTGCGGCAGGAATTGGATTATTCATTGCTTTCATTGGTTTGAATGAAGCTGGATTAATTGTTGCTGATCCTGATACCATGGTTTCGCTAGGTCATCTAACTTCTGGTACTTCTTTACTCGCAATTTTTGGAATTATCGTAACTTTCGTTTTGATGGCTAAAAATGTTTCAGCTGCAATTTTCATCGGAATGATTTTAACTTCAATTGTTGGAATGATCTTTGGATTAATTGAATTACCAACGCATTTAATCTCACCTGCCCCATCATTAGCACCAACCCTTGGTGTATCAATTCAACATTTAGGCGATATTAATACTGTTCAATTAGGAATCGTAGTCTTAACATTCTTATTAGTTACTTTCTTTGATACTGCAGGAACAATGATCGGTCTAGCAACTCAAGCTGGCTTCATGAAAGACGGTAAGATGCCTCGGATCGGAAAAGCTTTAGGTGCTGACGCCTTAGGAATGACTTTAGGTGCCATTACTGGTACTTCTCCAGCTTCAGCTTTCGTTGAATCGTCTGCCGGAATCGCTATTGGAGGTCGTTCTGGTCTAACTTCAGTTTATACTGGATTGCTTTTCTTTGTCGCTTTGTTATTCTCTCCTCTTTTGGCAGTGGTAACACCTCAAGTTACTTCAGCCGCTTTGGTGGTTGTTGGAGTCTTAATGGCTAAGAATCTTAAAGACGTTAATTGGGATGATTTTGCAATTGCGGCACCTGCATTCCTAATCGTGATTGGAATGCCCCTGACATATTCAATCGCTGATGGAATTGCCCTTGGATTTATTCTTTACCCTATTACAATGTGGGCAACTCACCGTGGTAAGCAAGTTCCAGCAATTATGTATGGCTTAGGCGTAGTTTTCTTAATCTTCCTATTCATCATTGCTCGTTAAATTTAATATTAAATAAAAAAGAACTCTAAACATACAACGTTTAGAGCTCTTTTTATTTATATATCAACTTAATATTTTTATTTTAAATCAGCAATTTCTAATTTCACAACATACTTGGGATTATCGTCATAGCTCAAATTACGCAAATTTTGCAAAAGTAAAATTAACCATGCAAATGCAAAACCAAACGCTACCATTTCAAAAGCAGTTAGGGATAAATAACCAGATTTTTTAAATACAATATCTGAAATGGCTAATCCCCCAGCCATAACATATGAAATCACCAAAAATTCCCAACTTGGATTCGGAATTAACCAACGAATGGCAATAATCATAACCAAAACCATCATCACTAACCATTGTGCAATTCCATCATGTACGTGATGCATCCATCCCGGATTATTCGGGAAAACCCCAATTAAACCTACCGCAATCGCCGTAATCGAAAAGAGCAAACGCAGAATAAATAATCGACGATTTTGACGAAATGTTGCTCCCAATGAACTAAACAAATAATCAACAATGGTTAATAAAATTAACGATGAGAAGATCAAAGTAAAATTAAAGATCCAGCCATTTCCAACCCTGTTCGTTCCTAAGTAACTAAAATTATATTGCCACCATCCTACAGAACCATTGGTCGCCATCGACATAATAATTCCGCCAAATAAAGTTGCAATCAAAACTGAGACAGCTTGCTGGAAACGTAAACCTTGTGCCGTAATAACCATGATATAATTCATAGTTCCCACTAGGGCACCGATAATTAAACTCATTGTATAAATATCTAGCCGTGCACCCGCAAAGGCCGATGAAATAACCCACATTACCAAAGCCAATGCGACAACCCCTATAATGCCATACGCTAAAGTAATCATTAAAATATTATACCAACGAATTAAATGGCCTTCTCGATTTCGCGTTTTAATGGCCATAATAAGAAAACTAAACGTCCCAAATCCACCACCTAAATAAATAGTAATTTGAGTCAATGAATTAGCACCTGTCATACCAACTGTAGTAGTTTGTTGCATAATAAAATTAATCACAGCAATCAATGCACTAATAACCCCAGTGGCCATAACCCATCGAAAGGCAACTTTATTATCTTGACGAATATTTTCAATATTTTTATCAATAATAATTTGATCATCAATAATTTGCATCTCAACTAATTGTTCATTATCAAGTTGAAGCTTCTGGACAAATTCATCCGGTAACTCAACAATTGTTTTTTTCATTAAGCTCTCCTTATCCATCTTTTTTATATTCAGACTATTTATTTTCACCATTCTATCAATTTAGATCTAAAAGCTCCAACTCAGATAGCATGTAAAAAGGAGTTATTGGACAAATCTATCCAATAACTCCTTAACTTTATATCAATATTGATTAAACTCTACGGCAATTTGCCTAGTGACAAACTACCAAAAACCATAAAATACTGAATCAACAAATATGTTAAATTAAAATCCAAATTTCTTTTAAAAAGAAATCCAAATTTTTATCCCAACTTGTTGTAGTATTCAACGATAAGAGCTTCGTTAAAGTCACCATCAAGTTCTTCACGTTCTGGCAAACGTGTCAAAGAACCCTTCAAAGTTTCTTTATTGAATTCTACGAATGGTAGGTGACCGAATTGTGATTCAACCGCTGCCAAGATGTAGACATTCTTTTGTGACTTTTCGCGAATTGAGATTTCTTGTCCAACCTTAACTTCGTATGAAGGAATATCAACACGCTTTCCATCAACTAAGATGTGACCGTGGTTAACCAATTGACGTGCTTGTTGACGTGTAGTTGCCAAGCCCATACGGTAAACGATATTGTCCAAACGAGTCTCCAACAAGATCAAGAAGTTAGTTCCGTGAACACCGTTACGGATTTGACCAGCCTTGTTGAACAAGTTGTGGAATTGACGTTCTGTCAAACCATAAGTGAAACGAACCTTTTGCTTTTCACGCAATTGTGTTCCGTAATCAGAAAGCTTTGAGCGACGCCCTTGACCGTGGTCTCCAGGTGCATAGTTACGGCGAGCAATTTCTTTACCAGTTCCTGATAAAGAAACACCCAAACGACGTGAGATACGGTACTTAGGACCAGTATAACGTGACATATTAATGTCCTCCAGAATTTTTTATTTGGTTGAATTCTAGAGAATTACCTCATATTCGTGCAATTTATCCTAACTTTCACTGCTGCAGCGCAGGTACTGGTGAGGCCCCGCCATCAATTTGAAACGAGGGTGATAAATTGTTGACGAGCTTATGGATAATCCGCTGCAGTTTTCAACGCTTCATCAAGTGTAACAAATTAAATATTCATAGTAAAGAAAAATAATCGTTATAACTGAATTTCATAGCGATTTCCCGCGTATTGTGTTCGTACAAATTCAAATGGTGACCCTTGGTCATCAGTAGTAACCTGCGTTAGTACTAAAACAGGATCGCCGCTATTCATGGCCAAGAGCCGGGCCACTCGTTCATTTACGGCCGCTGCCGTTAAAATTCTTTTCGCCTTATTTACAATTAGACCATTACTAATTAAAGCTTGATATAAAGATTTTGTGATCTCATCTTCATCAATCCCAACTAATAATTTTTGTGGCACAATGGCCACTTCAAACGCAATCGGCTCATCATCCCCATATCGAACTCGTTCCATTCTAATAACACTAGTATCTGTGCTTATTTCTAATTTTTCAGCTTCTAGGGCTGTTGGTAACCCAACTTTATAATTAATCACTTGCGATGATGCTTTTTTACCAGCAGCATCCATCATTTCTGTAAATGAAGAAGCACTATCAAGATTTTCTTGTACGCGCTTAGTTGCCACAAATGTTCCCGAACCAATCCGTCGCTCCAAATAACCTTCATCAACTAATAACATAATTGATTGACGTAGCGTCATTCGCGATACATTAAATTGTATTGATAATTCTCTTTCAGACGGAATCCGTTCACCAGCCGACCAGCGACCAGCATCGATTGCTTCTTTAATCTCATCATGAATTTGAACATAAATTGGTTCTGTCATTTAAAATCCCCTATTTCTTAATGACTGCATCCTGTGGTGTAAATTTGCGGCCGAGACTATAAGTTGTCTCTAATTGAGTTAATTTGCCATCAAATAAATTGAAGTCGGCGTCCTTCCCGACCTCTAATGTTCCTTTTCGATCTAACAATCCAAACTCCGTTGCTTGATTAACAGAAGCCATTCGTACAGCTTCTTCAACCGTTGCACCGGTGAATTTAATCATATTCAAAAAGGCATGTTTAAATTGTAACACTGATCCTGCTAATGTGCCGTCTTCTAATCGAGCTTGCCCATCTTTGACCCAGACTTTTTGACCACCTAATTCAGATATACCTTCTTGCAATCCTTTAGCTCGCATTGAATCGGTAATTAAGTCAATTCGATGTGACCCCTTCAATTTAAAAGCCAAGTTAACCATATCAGGAGCAATATGGAAACCATCAACAATCATTTCAGCATACATATCTTCATCCAATAATGCATGACCTGTGACACCTGGATCACGGTGCTTAAGTGGTCGTTGCGCATTATAAAGATGCGTTACATGCTTCACTTTAGAATTATTTTGTAAGAATTCACGAGTAGCATCAGAATGACCAACAGAACCAATAATATTATTAGTATGCAGATAATTTTCAAAGACCGTTAAATCATCGGCCTTCTCGGGTGCATAAGTAATTAAACGCACTCGATTTCCTGATAATTCATTCCATTTTTGAACTAATTCGACACTAGGTGCAATAATATATTGTTCTGGTTGGGCTCCTTTATAATGAGGATTAACAAAAGGTCCTTCAAGATGAACTCCTTGAATAGCTGGTTCTTCTTCCGCAGCAATTTTGATTGCTCGCATTGAATTATCAATATTTTCAACACTCTGCGTCATTGTCGTTGGGAAGACAGAAGTAATTCCTTCAGTAATTTCATCGCGCACCATATGGACAATTTCTGTGGCGTCTCCATCCATCGTATCAAAACCATATGCTCCATGCGTATGAACATCAATAAAACCGGGGACTATTACTGCTCCCTGGGCATCAACCACCTGATCACCGGGCTCAGCTTGATATTGTTTCATTGCAGCAACCATCTTAATTTTTTCATCAAAGCGAATAAAACCATTTGGAACTATCGGATTAGCACCCGTTCCAGAATAAATTTTTGCATTAATTATGACTTGACTCATAGAAAACCCCTTTCATTCTTCACAGTGGTATATACCATTACATTTATTATAATCCTTCTATACTAAAAAACACGCTTTTTTTAGCGTGTTTTTACGTTATTTTGCTAAACCGGTAATATACGTTTCACCGACAAATCCCTTTAGCCCATTATAAATGTGTTTCGCCCGACTTGCTTTTTGAGTCATTCCAAAAACAGTTGGTCCCGTTCCAGACATTTGAGCCACATCTGCACCAAATTGGAGCATTTTCTCCCGGATTCGGATAATTTCTGGAAACTGTCGTGCAGAGACCGGTTCTAAAACATTAAACATTCGTTTCACCAATTGTGGGTATGATGATTGAGCTACTGCATTCATTAATTCCTGCATATCACCATGCTCTAATTTATCATATTTGACAGTCCTTAATAATTTAGGCGTTGAGACACTCACTGCTGGTTTAGCAATCACAAAATAAATTGGTGGCATCCTTTTTTCAATGGCTCCACAATTTCACCCCGTCCCGTCACTCGAGAAGGCCGTGAATAAATACAATAAGGCACATCAGCGTCAATTTTTAAGCCAAGCTTAGCTAATTCCGCTTCCGATAAATTTAAATTCCACAAACGATTTAAAGCCCGCATAACTGCTGCAGCATCTGAAGAACCGCCGCCTAATCCTGCTGCGATTGGGATCCGCTTCTGAATATGAATTTCCACACCTTCATCAACATTTGCCAAGCTCTGCATTAACTCAGCTGCTTGGTATGCTAAATTTCTCTCATTTACTGGTAATAATCCCGATGTTGACTCAACTAAAATATCATGATGACAATCAGTTGTCTTAATTGTTACCGTATCGGCTAAATCAATTGAAACCATTAACATGTCCCACTCTTGCAAGCCATCAGCATGTACAAAGGGCGTATCCAAACAAATATTTAGTTTTGCATACGCACGCTCTAAGACTTCCATCGCCTTGTATCCTTTCATTAATAACTTTTGTCTTATTATAGCAAAAAAAGCTCAAAACTGTCTTGCAATGAAAAAGCGAGTCCCCTTTATATCAAATTATAATTAACCTTTATTTTATTTTTTAGTCGCATTCAAATTTAAATGGCCAAACCTATTTAACCATTTTCCCAAAAATAATAATAAAAAGGCTAGGACATTTGTCCTAACCTTTTGTAATTATTAGTTTAATTAAGCATTAAAATAAACCCACTTTAAACCAATTACATCACCGTATAATTAACAAGATAATCAAAATAAACTAATTGATCTGTCACATCAATAATCAAGTCATCTCGTTTATAAAGAATTAAACGCCAATCAGAAATTTGGTTGTCATTTCGTTCATTAATAAATTGATTCATTGTCCCATCATAGTTAAGCAATAAATAGCCTGCAAATTGTTCCAAGATGTCATTTAACTTAGTGAATTTTTGTTCCATTTTTGCCGTTTGTGGCTGGTACAAGGCTACATTGAAAGTTCCTAACTCAGGTCGAGTATTTTCAAAGTACCATTTAAATGCTAATAAATCATTCATAGTAATTCCAACATTCATTAAGTAATCCACGCTCAGACGAAAATGAATTGGTTCGACATTATCACCCACTGCAGGTACGTGAAAAAGATTAGCGTAATATTCGGCTAAATGTTGCCACTCTAAAACATTTGGTATTTTTTCAGCTAATTCAAAGGCTTCTAACTTTACCTTATCCCAATTTAAGCCAGTACTTGCTTGGCTTAAACTTAAATCAAAAAATTCGCGTACTGTTCTTAAATTATTCATCACTATCACCCATCTATCGTTTTTAGTAATTCTATTCTATGCTAAATGTTTTCTACAATCAAATTTAACTTACGCCCTTTAATTTGCCAACTTGGCCAAGCTAAATCTGTCATAAATTTTTGATCATGAGACACTAGTAAGACCGCCCCATCAAAGTCGTATAAAAATTGTTTCAATGCTGCTAAAGCTGGCAAATCCAAGAAGTTAGTCGGTTCATCTAAAACTAACAAATTAGCCTGTGTCAATAAAGTAGCAACCAAACTAACTCGGACCCGTTCTCCCCCACTCAAAGTCGCAACATCACGCTCCACCATTTCTCGACGAATTCCAAATGCACCTAAAAAATCACGTGCAACTTGAACCGATTCAACCGAATTTTTCATTACATTCCACAGAATATCTTTATGTGGATCCAATTGATCAATCTTTTGATCGAAATAGCCCACCTGAGTTTTTTTATGACGGCCAGCATCACGTAGAATCGATTGAATTAACGTGGTTTTACCTGATCCATTAGGACCCTGTAAATTAATTTTATCTGTCCCCTTAATCACTAATGAAATGCTTTCAAGTAAAATTTGTCCTGCGGGATCAAAAACATCAGTGTCAGTCAACCGTGCTAAAATTTGGGTAGGCCTTGCTATCAAAGCATTATTTAATTTTAATTTTTTAGCCGTTTGAGGTCGCTCACCTTGGCCTAATTGACCCGCCTTTTGCCGTAAATATTTAGCGTTTCCCGTTAATTGTGCTTGAACGGTATCTCCCTTCAAAGTATTATTATTTCGCTTAACTCGATCACCGGCTTGAACTTGTTTTTGGGCTTCAAATAATAGTTTCTTCTTCTTACGACTTTCTCGATTATAATCCTGGGTTGCCTGATTAAATTGTTGTTCTTTTTGTACTTGGTAATCTACATAATTCAAATGGTACGGAGTGATCATCTGTTGGTCAAATGACCAAATCTGATTGGTTATTTCTTGTAAAAAATAAGCATCATGTGATACAACTAAGAGCAATCCACGGAAACGTCGTAATTGTTGTATTAATTTATTTTGATGTGCTTCGTCTAAATTAGCAGTTGGCTCATCCAGAATCAAAATA
>AEKF01000117.1_pt1 | contig 11086 bp, 12 predicted proteins | sample 342668 | NCBI WGS metagenome assembly AEKF01 (sample SAMN02954267, study PRJNA50815) | food metagenome | biome: terrestrial; feature: fermented food; material: kimchi; isolation source: Jonggazip commercial cabbage kimchi | place: South Korea | collected 2009-06 | reverse complement strand
TTTTTAATATATTATTTCAAAGGCAAATTAATTCACTAACTGAATAGTATCAAGCCTCAACTTCGAGCTCAGTTAACACCGTATTTCTAGCTTTTTCTAAGTTTGCTAAAGCTGATAACGTTTGTTCTTCATTGCGTGTTTTCAAACCACAATCTGGATTTACCCAGAACTGCTTATCGTCAATTACTTTTAGACCACGACGAATATTATCAGCAATTTCTTCAACAGTTGGAATACGTGGTGAATGGATATCATAGACACCCAAACCAATTTGCTTGTCATAATCAACCGCTTCAAAAGCTGAAATAATTTCACCGTGTGAACGCGATGTTTCAATTGAAATTACGTCCGCATCCAAGTCTGAAATGGTACTAATAATATCTTCAAAATCTGAATAACACATATGCGTATGAATTTGTGTTTCATCACGCACACCAGTCGTTGTAATTTTGAAAGAGTAAACTGCTTCGTCCAAATAGTTTTGCCAATTGCGTTTTTTCAATGGTAACCCTTCGCGCAACGCAGGTTCATCAACTTGAATAATATTAATTCCCGCTTTTTCCAAATTAATGACTTCTTGACGTAAGGCCAAAGCAATTTGATTTTGCACATCAGCGCGTTTGATATCGTTACGGACAAATGACCAGTTGATTATCGTCAAAGGTGCTGTCAACATCCCCTTCACAGGCTTCTCTGTTTGTGATTGGGCGTAAGTTGATGCTGCTACTGTAATTGGTTCTATGTAATCAACGTCTCCAAAAATAACTGGTGGGCGAACACCACGAGAACCATAAGATTGTACCCAACCATTTTGTGTTGCATAAAAGCCATCAAGTTTCTGACCAAAATACTCAACCATATCTGTTCGTTCAAATTCACCATGAACCAAAACATCCAAACCTAAATCTTCTTGTAATTTAATCCAACGTGTCGTTTCTAATTTAATGAATGCATCATATTGATCATCTGTGAGATGACCCTTACGCCACGCTGCACGTTTTGCGCGCACTTCTGTAGATTGAGGAAAGGATCCAATTGTAGTTGTTGGTAACTTTGGCAAATGCAACTGTGCCTGTTGTAGCTTTGAACGCTCAGCATAAGTACTATGACGTTCAACATGTGACTGATCCAAATTTTTGATAGCTGTTTGAACTGTCACATTATTACGTGCTTTTGATTCGTTCAACGCTTTCAATGCTGCAGCATTTTCAGTAAAACTAACGCGCGTATCATCACCGTTTAATGTTTGCGTTAATGTCACAATTTCTGGCAGCTTTTCATCTGCAAAGGCTAAGCCACCAAGTAACTCTGGACTGCTGCTGTTTCGTATTTCGTGGTAATTGGTACATGCAACAATGTGTTTGATGGTTGAATCCATAATTCTGAAGAAATACCTTGCAATTCAGTAACTAATTGCAATTTTTTTGACAAATCAGCAGTCCAAACATTATGTCCATCAATCACACCAGCTGCCAAAATTTTTTCTTTTGGAAAACCAAATTCACGGATATGTCTCAAAGTTCTCACCATTGCCATTAACAAAATCAAGACCCACAGCCTGAACAGGTAAATTAACGACTGATTGATATGGGTCAATGGCATCAAAATAAGTTTGTAATTCGATATTGAGCTTTGGTGCCGCTGCTCTAAGCGCCTCAATTGCGCGGCGATATGGTTTTACCTCTTCTTCATGTGCCACTTTAACCAAGCTTGGTTCATCAAGTTGCACCCAGTCCACACCCGCATCCTGTAATTCTTTAAACACTTGTTGATACAATGGTAAAATACTATCAAGTAAGATATCAATATCTTTTTCAGTTGAAACATAGTCGCCATGTAACTTACCCAATTTAATCAGTGTTACCGGTCCGACAATAACTGGCTTCCCATTAACTCCTAATTCATTTTTAGCTTCTTGCCAATACTTTAACCATCGATTTTCTAGCAAACGTGGTTGCGTATTATCAAATTCTGGCACAGTATAGTGGTAATTAATATTGAACCATTTCGTCATATCGGCAGCGACGTTGTCTTTATTCCCACGAGCAATATCATAGTATTGATCTAAGGTCAATTTTTTCGTGTAAGAACCAAAGCGTGTGGGTACAATATTGAAAGCTACTGAAGTATCTAGTACATGATCATAATTTGAATTATCAGCAACAGGAACAATATCAATGCCTGCATCAATTTGCTTTTTTAAATTCGTTAAGCGAATTTCTTTTGACGTAGCATGAAATTCTTTTTCTGTCACGTCACCTTTCCAGTAAGATTCTAATAATTTTTTCCATTCACGATGTTCACCCAAACGTGGATAACCAAGGTTTGATGATTTTACTGTTGTCATATTTTTCTCCTAATTAGCTCAAGTTAAAAGTGATAGTCTTCGTAAACATGAATGTCACTTTTAACACGGTATGATATCTATTAACTGACAGCATCACATGACATAATCCATCGCACCACTACCTGTCAAAAATATTGCAGTCACAATTTTATCAGCATGTAAATAATAAATTTTTTGACAATAACTGGTCATCGCCGACCCCTTTCTAATAAGTTGTATAGCCAATTTTTTCGTTTCTTAAAACTCAACAAACAAAAATCCCGCAGACTAAAAATTAGTCTGCGGGACGAAATCTCGTGTTACCACCCGGTTTTTATGTATCTGCAAAAAAAAAACAATACACCTCTCTATTGATCGCAAGGGTATGATTCGAAAATATCTGTACATACCCCTTAAGGAATCAATGACGCTGTAACGGGCTCACCCGAGCATGACTTATATCGTATCGGCTAATGAGCCGGCGTGTACTCGCCACACAGTAACTCCAAGACCATTTTCCTGATTATCAGCTGTTTACTCTCACCAAACGCAAACTCTCTTTTAGCGCTAAATCAATACTTATCTCTTCACTGTTATGAATATATTATCAAAATCTCATTTTATTGTCAATAAAATTTCATGGAAAATCCAAAGATTTTGATTGAATATCCTGATTAATTACTGGTAACATGCTTTTCAGCACACTTGGACGATTCATTGCGTATAAATGTATCCCATCAACACCATGGTTTAATAGATCATGAATTTGTTCAAGTGCGTACTCAATGCCAGCTTGCTTCAAACTATCTGGCTGGTTTTCATATTTATGAATAATTTTAACTAAACGTGATGGTAGGGATGACCCAATCATGTACGTCATACGTTCTACCTGTGCTTTATTAATAATAGGCATCACACCTGCAGAAACAGGCACTTTAATGTAATTGCTCTTTAAGGCATCTTGCATATTGTAATACACATCATTTTCAAAGAAAAATTGGGAAATCAAGAAATCAGTGCCACTGACAACCTTTTCTTTGACACCCGCCACACTAATACCAGTCACAGGATTGTCAACATGTCCTTCAGGATAGATTGCTGCACCAATATTAAATTGATTAAATTGCTTGATATCATGTATTAAATCTTTGGCATAAGGATAATATGTGTTCACATAATCTGCATCTGGTAAATCACCACGTAATGCTAGAATGTTTTCAATACCGGCTTGTTTGATATCGGCTAACTGATCCTGCAAAACTTCCGGTGTTTGATTGATACCTGTTAAATGATGAAGCGCTGTCACTCCAAAATGTTCTTGAATGTATTGTGCCAAATCACGTGTTTTGATATTATTACCAGAACCACCCGCACCATATGTCACACTAATGTAGTCCACGCCTAAAGCAAGTGGATCAACGTCGTTCAAAGTTTGATACAGTGATTCAATATCACCTTCTTTTTTTGGTGGGAAAATTTCAAATGATAATACTGGCGCTGGTTTTGTGTGATATATTTCAGATATTTTAGTCATAGTTCTTATCCTTTATAATTAATTGTGTTATCAATTCTATTCAGAACATGACTGCATCTACTGCTCCACACCCTTTCAAAAAAACATTCGTAGTTATCTTCTCACCGTGCAAATAATATATTTTAAAAGCTGTTACCATTGTCGTCTCTCTTCATTCGTTATTATCCAACCACATAAATTTATTCAGTTGCCGTCCCAATTAGTTTTTGTGCATGATAATAGAAAGCCCCGCCGTATGAATCGTATAAGCCGATGATAAAAATAATCCTGTGCCAATACCACTAGCCAAACCAATCATTTGTATTTGTCTTGAACTCATTGCACGCTTTAATTATTTTGCCATATTGCCCTTATATTTTCTATCCAATTATTCATTTTATAATGCAACAAAAAATCCCACAGTTTGAACCTAATCAAACTGTGGGACGAATTATCGTGTTACCACCCAGCATTTATATGTTTAAAAAACATACCTCACACAATCACTTTTATTTTGCTTTGAAAATATCTGAACAAAATAATAGGAATTATGGTAGCTATAACGGGCTCTCCCGGACATTGCTCACACCGTATCAACATATGAGTTGGCGTATGCTCACAATGACATTTCTCCAAGACCATTTTCATATAATCACGTCATCTACTTGCACCAAACGTAGACTCTCTTAGAACGCTTATCACATTACTTATCTTTTCATCGTTGAACACATGTTATCAAGTATAACTTCATGTGTCAAGCTTTAATTTGTAATTGATTACTAACCTTAACCGCCAAGATAAGCTTGACGAACATCGGCTGATGCTAATAATTCTTCTCCGGTGCCTGTTGCAGTAATTTTACCACCTTCAATTACATAGCCCCGATCAGCTATTTTTAACGCCTGATTAGCATTTTGCTCAATCACTAGCACCGTCACACCAGTATCTCGGATATTTTGAATAATATCAAATATTTTTTGAATGTAAAGTGGCGCAAGTCCCATTGAAGGCTCGTCTAATAAAATGATTTTTGGCTTTGCCATTAAGGCACGGCCAATAGCGAGCATTTGTTGTTCCCCACCTGACAACGTTGCCGCATCCTGATTTCGACGATCTTTTAAAATTGGAAAATGCTCATATACAGCTTCATAAGCCGCATTATTTTGAGATTTACCAGAAATTGTAAAAGCGCCAAGTTGTAGGTTTTCTTGAACACTCATACCCGGAAACACACGACGTCCCTCCGGTACGTGAACAATACCACTGCGAACACGCCTTTCAGATGGCATACGATTTAAAATTTGGTGTTCAAAAGAAATAATACCGTCAGCGACTTTCTCTAATCCAGAAATTGTACGTAAAATTGTACTTTTCCCTGCACCATTAGCCCCGATTAATGTGACGATTTCACCACTATTAACAGAAAAACTCACACCACGAACGGCCTTAATCGCACCGTAATTCACACTTAAATTATCCACTTTCAACAATTCTTCAGCCATTATCAACCTTCTTCCCCCAGGTAAGCTTTAATTACTGCTGGATTATTTTGAATTTCAATTGGTGTTCCCGTTGCCAAAACTTTCCCATATTCTAATACATAAAGTCTTTCACTGACAGCCATGACCAAGTTCATATCATGCTCTATCAAAATAATAGTCATTTTAAACTGCACTTGAATTTGCTTGATTAAATCTGTCAATTCTTTCGTTTCTTGAGGATTCATACCAGCGGCAGGCTCATCTAAAAATAGAATTGCCGGTTTAGTCGCCAATGCACGAACAATTTCCAACCGTCGTTGTTGACCATAAGATAAATTATCTGCTAACTCATCTGCTACATTTGTCATACCAAAAATGTCGAGCAATGCCATCGCCTGTTGTTGACGTTTTTCTTCATTTTTATAGAAACTTGGTGTACGTAATATTGCCTGCAAAGAATATGACTTATTTTTAGCAGTCATAGCAATCAATACATTTTCTAACACTGTTCTACTTTTAAATAAGCGAATATTTTGAAAAGTACGGGCAATACCTAATTGTGAACGTTTATATGGTGACAATTGATTAATATTGATCAGTTTATCATTACTAAAAATTGATACTTCACCATTAGTTGGTTTGTAAACACCTGTTAGTAAATTAAATAATGTTGTTTTTCCAGCACCGTTTGGTCCAATCAGTCCAACAAGCTCATTTTCACGTGCTTCTATTGATACTTGATCAACAGCTGTCACACCACCAAATCTCACACTCAGATCACGCGTTTTTAGAATGGTCCTTGTCATTATCGCCTCCTGAACTAAATAGCATTGTCTTTAAAGAAAATTCGAACGTACCAAGCAAACCTTGTGGTCTAAATAGCATCACAATAATTAAGATTAAAGCATAAATAACCATACGTAATGAACCAAAGCTTTGTAATACAACATCCAAAATTCCCAACGCAACAGCTGTTATTACAGTACCGCTAATTGACCCAATACCACCTAAAACAACAATAATCAAAATTGTAATACTTTGCATAAAGGAATAATCTTGTGGTGAAACCGATTGGATAAAGCTAGCACGTAAGCCACCTGCAAGTGCTGCTAACATCGCTCCAATAACAAACGCAATAACTTTATATTTTGTCGTGTTAATACCTAAAGATTCAGCTGCAATTTCATTATCACGAACTGCAATAATTGCACGTCCTGTTGTACTACGAACTAAATTCACAACAACAATAATCGTTAATACACTTAATCCAAACACTACTTGCCAATTCACAAAAGATGGAATAGCAAAAATACCGGCCGGACCGCGAGTGATTTTTAAATTCATAATTAAAATACGAATAATTTCTGCAACACCAAGTGTTGCAATGGCTAAATAATCTCCACGTAAACGTAATGTTGGTATACCCACAATTAAAGCAACAATACCACTTAACGTGGCGCCAATCAATAAGCTAATAACAAAACCAAATACTGTTGGAATAGCTGTAGCAATTAATGCGGTAGCATAAGCGCCAATGGCCATAAATCCAGCATGTCCAAGTGAGAATTGACCAGACATTCCAATTACCAAATTTAGACCAACCGCTGCAATTAAATTAATCCCAATCAATACAATAGTTGTCATGCCATATGGACCAATAATATTGAAAATGGTCATAACAAAAATTAAAATAAATATCATCAAAGCCAATGTAGCCCAGCTCAACGTATACTTTATATGCGTTTTATCCATGAACTTACACCTTTTCCCGCTTATTTTTACCTAAAATACCAGTAGGCTTTAACAACAAAATAATAATTAATATTGCATAAACAATAGCATCTTTGTAGTTCGATAAACCAACCGCTTGCGCCATTGTTTCTAATATGCCAATTAACCAACCACCCAGCGCTGCGCCAGGAATAATCCCAATACCACCTAACACGGCCGCAACAAAGGCTTTAATTCCTGGTGTCATGCCCATCAATGGATCAATATTATTGTAATAAAGGCCAATTAATACACCACCCGCAGCTGCTAAGGCAGACCCGATCGCAAAGGTAAATGAAATCGTACGACTAACGTTAATACCCATTAAAATGGCTGCTTCTTCATCAGCAGAGACAGCGCGCATGGCACGTCCCATTTTTGTCCTTTTAACAATTAGATGCAATAATATCATCAAAGCAACTGCTGTTGTCACAATAATAATTTGAATATTGGAAATTTGTAAAGCACCAAAATGATATTGTGTTGTTTCAATTGCCTGTGGAAACGCTCTTTTATCGGAACCATAAAGGTAACTCATCCCATTTTGCAAAAAAAACGAGACCCCTAAAGCAGAAATTAACACAGCAATTCTTGGTGAGTGACGCAGTGGTCGATAAGCTATAAATTCAATCAACATACCCAAAACCGAACAGATAGCCATTGATAAAATTAAAGCAATAAAGAAATTCAAATGCATGACTCTAATAAAAAAATAACCAAAATATGCACCCAGCATGTAAACATCACCATGCGCAAAATTAATTAGTTTAATAATACCGTAAACCATCGTGTATCCTAAAGCTAATAATGCATAGACGCTTCCAAGAATGACACCGTTGATTAATTGTTGAATTATACTCGACACAACATCCACCTTTTATTTAACAACCGTTGCGGTTGTATCTTTTCCATCTTTTACGCCAACCATAACAATGGGTTTCTGAGGATTATGGAATTCATCCATTGTCATTTCACCAGTTGCACCTTCAAAATTCTTAATATTAGCTAAACCAGTTGTAATTTTAGCCTTATCTATTGATTTTTCATCTTCAATGGCTTGCTTAATCATATAAACAGCATCATATGTTAATGCAGTAAATTGTGAAGGTTCTTGCTTATATTCCTTACGATATGCAGTCACAAATTTTTAGCAGCATCAGTCGATAAAGCTTGTGTTGAAAAATGTGCGGCATAATAAACATCACTTGTATTTTTATTACCAGCAATTTCAGCCAACTTTGGATCACCCAATCCATCTGGGCCAATAACTGGTACATCAATACCCATATCACGTGCTTGCTTCAAAATTGCACCGGCTTCAGTATAGTAACCGTTAATTACGATTGCATCAAATTTTTTATCTTAATCTTTGTCAAAATTGCTTGGAAATCAGTATCACCTGCTTGATATGAATCAGTTTCAACAATATTTCCTGTATAAGCTTTTTTGAAAGCTGCTGTGATACCTGTCCCATAGTCAGAAGAATTATCTTGGAAAACAATGACATTCTTAGCTTTAATGTTATCTGTTGCAAACTTGGCCATCTTAGTACCTAAATATGAATTTTTGAATTGTGCACGGAAAACATAAGGCTGTACTTTACCATTTTTTTGAACTGAAATATTATCAGCCCCAGCAGTTGGAGAAATCATGGGTGTTTTACCTTTGGTAGCAGCTGGAATCGCTGCTTGAACAGCTGAAGTAACAACTGGTCCCACAATGGCATTTACTTGATTATTGTTTATCAAGTTTGTGGTTACAGAGGCTGCCTCAGTATTATCTGATTTACTGTCCTTGTTAACCATTTTGAATTTGTAGTTTTTACCATCGACTTTAACGCCGCCGTCATCATTAATACGTTTAACAGCAAAGTTAGCACCCTTTTGCTCGGCTTGCCCATATGCCGAAATATTACCAGATGTATCAAATACACCTCCAATTTTGATCGTATTACTTGACTTAGTGTCAGATTTTTTTGCAACACCAATCCCAATAACTGCGCCGACAATCACGACAAATGCTGATATAATGATAATAATTTTTTTCATCTTATTTATTTCTCCCAAGAGTTTTTTGAATTCAGTGTATTAAATCATTTCTAAATGTAATTGTTCTGGTTTCGCCCAGCCCATTTTACGCATGATACGATATCCGACAAACGATACAACCACCGGCACCCCAACACCAACGCCCATATATGCAGCAAACGCTACTGGGTTCGATCCGGCCAAAGCCAATGGTACAATAAATGAATTGAAGCCAATACCAGCCATAGCAAATGGTGCGGTCACATGAAATACCATTGTCGCAATAGGTGCTGCGATAGCGGCACCTATCATTGGTGGTATGATCAAAGCTGGATTTTTAGTTAAATTAGGAAATTGAATTTTCGGTGTAACAATACCTTGTGCGATTGTAGCGCCAATTTTGTTTTCGTGAAATGACATTGCAGGAAAACCGACAAATACGGCTGTTGTACCAATCAAGATTGCACCTGCTGCTTCAGGTGAAGTCACACCTGTTGCACCAATGGCAACTGCCAATGCTGCAGCAGAAGCTGGTGTCATTGTCATAGCACCAAATGCCATTGCTACAATGGCCGTACCAATCACTGGATTGATTGCAACACTTGAAGCAATAAATTGTCCAACTGCCACCAAAGCCGGTGTTGTCACTGCAGCCAAGTAATAACCACTTACTGTACCAACAATCGTTGTGGCTGCTGGTACAATCACCATATCTAATGGTGTTTTACCACTTAACCATTTTCCAAACAAAACTGCGATAATAGCAGCAATGACAGCTGATATGGGTTGACCCGTTGTAATAATAGTTGAACCTGCTGCTTGCATTCCGGCATAACCTGTAGCAGTAACACCTTGAACAGCTGAATCACTGAAGAATACCGCATTAGCACCTACTGTTGAAGCAGCCATGGCACTAAACATAACCATTGTATTCGTCTTCATTTGTGAAGCAACTGCAGCACCAAATGCAGCTGGCAACAATATTTTTGTGATTGCACCCATCTGAACCATTGGTTCCCATTGGATAAAACCTGCAATGGTCTGCAATAATAATCCCATACCCAATGTTACCAAAATAGCATTGGAAACGGCAGCCGAGGTATTATATACAATATCACGTACAGATTCTTTGGCCTCACCAACTTTTTTCTTGAATCACTTCTTTGTCAACTTGACTATCCTTCATCATTGCATTTTGTGCCATAACTCTAATCTCCCTTTAATCTACACTCCAATTAAGCAGTGTAGTCATTAGGACAAAATAAAACGTCCTAACGACTACTGGTTAGGACGTTTTCACGTATATTTCCTAACCAACCACTAAGCCTGTACAAGTTTAGTGGTTGGTTCTGCTCAAATAACAACCAACTAAACTCAGATGAGAAGGAGGTTGAGGAGGAGTGTGTTATTAATTTGGTTAGTAGATACTTTGATCATAATGACTCTCCTTGTTTGAAGCAATTACTTGCTTGTTTCTTGATGTTTATTACTATACATAGATTAATTTAAAATGTCAATACTTTTGATTAACTTCGTCAAAATAATTAAATTATCATTTGATTGCAAGACAATATTCACTTACATTGTACCAAATAGTCTGTCTCCTGCATCACCTAAACCAGGAACAATATAACCATGTTCATTAAGCTTTTCGTCTAATGAGCCAGTGTAAATATCAACATCTGGGTGTGCTTGTTGCACTGCCTCAACACCTTCAGGTGCTGAAACAAGCGTAATCAATTTAATATGTTTTGCGCCACGCTTCTTTAGTGCCAAAATAGCATCCTTCGCTGAACCTCCAGTCGCAAGCATTGGGTCAACCAATAAAACATCACGCTGATCAATATCTTCTGGCAATTTAATAAAATATTCAACCGGTTCTAGTGTTTGTTCATCACGATACATGCCTATATGCCCAATTTTTTGCAGCCGGAATAAGTTGCACAATACCATCAACCATTCCTAATCC
>AEKF01000115.1_pt1 | contig 11187 bp, 13 predicted proteins | sample 342668 | NCBI WGS metagenome assembly AEKF01 (sample SAMN02954267, study PRJNA50815) | food metagenome | biome: terrestrial; feature: fermented food; material: kimchi; isolation source: Jonggazip commercial cabbage kimchi | place: South Korea | collected 2009-06 | reverse complement strand
TTCTTTGCTGGCTTGGTTTAACTTACCAACAACTGACGCACGACTCATCATATCTGAGAAGTTATCACTATTGACGATAAAATCAACATAGACATTCCCTGAGACACTGTTACCCGCTTCTTTTTGAAGTGAAACAGCTTGCTTCTTCATCACGCTCTTACGGGCTTGCACTTCAGCTTTAGCTTTTTCAATTGATTGATCAAGTGCAACGATTTGTTGATCAATTGACTTGATATTTGCTTTAGCATCATCAATGGCAATGACCTTGTTAGAAACTTGGCTATTGATTTCTGACACTTTATTTTGAGCATCGTTTAATTTCGTTAACAAAGCGGCATTTTCAGCACTAGTTTTCGTAATGGCAGCCTTTGTATCTGTTACTGAATCGGCACTAACAACACCCACGCTCATCGCAATTGGTGCACTAATTGATAACATCGCTAACGCACTGACCATTAACTTACCTAATTTTTTCACTTTGTCCACTCCTGTTTTTAATATAATTAACTACTTAATACCGTCCATATTTCTTATCCGTTTATCAGTGTATCATCTGACTGTTACAGGACTGTTACAATTAAATTACTATCACGAGTCGATGTCTGCTATATCAATGTTTTTAATCGCTAACAATTGCTGGATTTGCGACCATTGCGCCTGACCAATTAAGACGGCAGTTTCGTCTCCGTTGGCGTCAACGATTTCGTAGGCCAATGGCTTAACATTTACCTCTTTGACAATTTGATTAAACATCTTTTTGGCATAGAGCGCCTGAATTTTTTTAGTTTCCAAAATAACCACCTCATCATTCATTTTAATTAAGCTTATCATAAGCCTGTTTAATTGTGTTTCAATCGCTTTCAGCTTAAAATGAAACCATCTTCTAGGAAATGGGGTTTTAAGATGCAAATTACAAGACATGATCAACCACTCGAGACAATTGGGACACCACCTAAAGTTGGTGAGCAATTACCCGCTTTTGAATTGGTTGATGCAGATTATCAAACACGCACAACCCAACAATTACTGGGCAAACGAACATTGATTAGCATTGTGCCAGATATCAATACACGTGTTTGCAGCATTCAAACAAAACACTTTAATCAAGCAATTGATCAATTTACAGATATCAACTTCTACACCGTTTCAACGAATACCGTTGAACAACAACAAGCCTGGTGTGCCGCCGAAGGTGTTCAACTGATGCAACTCCTCTCCGATGAAGCCTTGAGCTTCGGTAAAGCCCTCAATTTATACGTTCCTAGCAATAATACGTTGCAACGTTCAATTATGATTGTCGAAGCAGATGGCACAATTAGCTACGAAGAATTAATCGTTGAACAAACTGACGAACCAAATTATGCAGCGGCACTCGAATTTTTAAAATCAGCTCACTAATTAAGTGAATCCACTCAAAACCACACCAATGTTGGTCGTGGTTTTTTTATTAGCCTGATTGTTCAACCTATCACGTGAGTGATGTGATATGATGAACAATATTGCTTTGCCTTGATGCTTGGCGTATTATACCTATACCAGTTACTTAAATTTAAACTTGAAGGAGTCGCAATGACGACACTTAGCAACGATCTTTTTCAGACCTTTAATAAAGTCATTCACCACTATCGCCATTATTACGGTATGCAATTTTCATCGCACCATAAATCTGTCAGTCAAATTCGCATTTTAAAACTACTCCATCAACAAAATGGGCAAATGCAAAGCACGCTTGCCCAAACGTTGGCGATTCGGCCCTCTTCGTTGACAGAGTGCCTCAATAAACTGGCTGCTAAAGACTATATTCAACGTCAATCTGATGAACATGACAAGCGTGTGACTCACGTTTTTATCACACCAGCTGGTCGTGCGATTATCCAAGAAGCCTTTGATGGCCGCGACGAGTTTACGGAAACCTTATTTAGCAGCCTTTCAAGTGAAGAACAAGCAACGCTTAATCAGCTGCTTACCAAATTAGAACACACCTTATCAGATACTCAAAATTTCGACTTTATGGCTGAATTCAAAGAACGTTTACACCATGCTAAACTTTAAAAAAGCACTATTTTAGGAGGTTCTCATGCGTAAAATATTAGAATATTCTCTGGCGGGGGTTTTATCTTTTCTCTTTAGTAGAGCCTTCATTCATCGCATCGTTTTACCCACACTTTGGGGTTATCCCCGCTTAACCCGTGTGATGGCTAGATTTCCTAAGACGACCGTCCTATTAATTCTCTTTTTGACCCTCGCGCTCTGGTTAGGCTGGATTCAGTGGGACTTAAAGCGCCTTTCACCGATTTACGGATACTTGATTTATAGCGTCTATCTCCTACTACTCTTCATCGTATTGTTCACAAAAGCCAGTGTTTACCATGCTGTCAGCCTAAATCCATTTGATTTTATTAGTCATGATCGCCGTACAATTCTGGAGGCCTTATTAAATGTCATCTACTTCATCCCACTGGGCGGTCTCTATAGTTTAAAAGCGGATTTCACTGAAACCAACATTATCGCATTGCTTACCATTTTAGGAATTGAAATTCTTCAATACGTCTTTTACTTAGGGACTTTTGCTATCAGCGATATCATTCTCAACTGGGTAGGTTGTCTAATCGGCTTTACTTTATTCACGATTGGCGCCCGCCATTTCAAACAAACGATTAAAACTAACGCATAAAAAGAGCGCAGGACAAAAGTTATTTTTTGTCTCGCGCTCTTTTTTTAGACTAGTAATTGTTGATAAATTTGCTTACTCATCGTGACCAACGATGGTGTTGATTTATATTGGTTGGATAATAAAATAATCCCTGATTCACCATTTTGGGACATCTGAACATGACTTTCAAAGCCTGCTTCAATACCGTGACTAGTGAAATAATCGCGATAATTATAAACCCCACCTGAATATTGGCCATTATTGGTGTGCCGTAATTGTTGTAAGTACTTCGACTTAAAGACCTTACCTTGCACAATTGCCTCTTCTACTTGATACAAGCTGCTAGCAGTCGCATAGAGATTTCCCGTCCCAAGTTCCCGTGTATAAATATAGGCCGGGTCTTCAATTTCTGCACCGTATGCCCCATTTTTTTGGTAGGCATAAGCCGTCGCATGCTGTGGATCCGAAAAGTTTGGCATGAAGTTAAAGGCCTGAACCCCCAACGGCGTAATAATCTGTTGTTTCATCAAATCATTGTAGCTTTTATGTGTGGCTTGCTCCAAAATCCCCGCTAACAAGACATAATTGACTGGCGAATAGGCATGTTGGCCAATCTTTTTAACCTGCAAATGTTTGATTGCAAATTGGAGACGTTGTGCATCAGTTTGAACAACCTTAGGCGCGCTCGTTTCAAAAAGCCCTGAACGCATATCCAACATCATTTGTAATGTAATCTGGTTTGCTTTGGGAATTTGTGGATAAAAGCGACTGAGATGATCCGTCAATTTCAACTGACCATTTTCAACAGCCTTCATCACGAGTGCCGCAGTAAGTGACTTTTGCACCGAGCCAATTTGATACGTCGTTTTGGGCGTCGTAAATTGTTCGCTATTCGCGTAACCACGGCCACCTTGATAAATGACATGGTTATGGCGGACGATTAAAATGGTGCCACTGAAATTATTATCTAATAATTCTTGTTTTAAATATGCCTGCTCTGGCGTCGTTAATTCATTAACCACCCGATCATCAATATCATTTTTATTGACTTTGGCACGCTGAATATCTAACTGCTTTTTGGTTAACTTCAATTGCATTTGCGTATTAGCCAATGCTTGCCCCTGTCGAACAAATTGTCTTCTAAAATAAAAGGTCAGACTGACACCTAATACTAAAACACAAATCGTCAAGGCAATATTAATTTTCTTTCTCTTCATCCGTTTCACTACCTAGTGCTAGTCTTCCCTTCTTGAGTACTGTTAAATCTGTGCCAAATTGATAATAGAGCGCTTCGCCGTTTGCGACTTCCACGCCATCAATGGCCTGATCTGAAATTTGTTCGATAACCTTAATTAAGGCACGCAAAGTCGAGCCATGCGCAACAATTAGCTGATCTTGCCCAGCAAGTAACCCCGGCACCACTTGATCTTGCCAATAAGGTAATAAACGTTGGGTGGCTTGCGCCAAACTTTCACCGCGTGGTCGACTCTTACGTGGCACTAAGCGATAGCGACGCGCAGTCGATGACCGAATTAAAAGTGGCGGCACCGCTGTATAACTGCGCCGCCAGCGCGCTACTTGGTGGACACCAAAAACGGTTCTCGTCGTGTCTTTGTTCAAGCCACGCAAAGCACCGTAGTGTCGTTCATTCAAGCGCCAACTCTTAGTCATTGGTAGCGCCAATTGATCGAGTTCTTCTAAAACAATGTAACTGGTCAAAATTGCCCGTTTCAATAAAGACGTGTGCACGTGGCTAAATTGAAAGCCAGCGTCTTTTATCTGCCGGCCAACTTGATGGGCTTGTTGTCGTCCTTTAGCGGTGAGTGCCACATCTGACCAACCGGTATAGGTCTTCAGTTGATTGGCGACACTCTCGCCGTGTCTAACAATTACTAAATTCGCCATTTTTCAAACTCACTTTTCACGTAACTTAAGGCCTAATTCAATCGACCGATCCACTAAGACGGATTGTGAATCAACTACTGGAAAATCATGGTCAGGTGCCCATTCTTGTGCCAGTGACAATTCTGTACAACCCAAAATAATCGCGTCGCATTGTGTTTGCATCTCCGCTAGAATAGCATGATATTTCTCAGGTTTCATCTGTGATTGGCCCTTGATATCATTGAAAATCAAATCCATCGTCCGTTCTTGCAAATCAAGACTAGGTTTCACCACTTCATAACCTTCAGCTAACAATGCTTCATCATAAATCCCATCAGTCACGGTCCCTTTAGTACCCAAAATACCGATTCGTTTAGCATCTGGATAGGTTGTTTGAATACTCTTGACCGTTTCCCGAGGCATATGAACAATCGGTGCTGAGGCAGCTGCTTGCAAGTCGTCGTAAAAATAATGCGCTGTGTTGCAGGCAATGACAAAAAAGGCTGGTTTCAAAAGACTTTGTTGTTGAATATCTTCCAATAAATCAGGTTCCGGACTTGGTTGACTGTGGTCCATTAGATATGTCGACCGATCAGGAATTGTCGCGTGATTAACCACGATATAGTTCAAGAAATCCTGATCTTTAGTCGTTGGTGTCCGTTGATTAAGAAGTCTGATATAACTTTCGGTTGCAGCCGTTCCCATGCCGCCGAGCACTGTAAAAAACTGTTTCATAGTCGCGATCACCCTTTATTTTCTTTAAAATAACGTGCGAAGTTCTTACGATAATTGTGTAACATCCATTGTGTTAAGACCCACCGTTTAGGGTTGTTATCTTTTGCATATTGGAAAGTTGTGCCGTAACGACCCGCTTTGATTAAGGCTAAAGCCTTTGTCTTATCTTCGTTATCGCGCGCGTATTTTTCAAAGACACCCTTTGAAACACCTAACCAAAGTGCTGCTTGATCATTGTCTTTATTGGCATAAACCGTTGCTTGGTCCTTCAATTCGCCAGTCACGTAATCCTTAACAACCCATTGTGCCAAGTTGTAACCATTTAATGTGACGAAGAAGCTACTACGGCCTTGACGTAAGTTGATTTCAAATAACTTGTAAGTTTGGTCACGTTCATCGTACTTCATGTCGAAGTTGGCATAACCCGTGAACTTGATGGCTTCCAAGAAAGTTTGAATTTGCTTGTAGATTGTTTCGTTGTATTCTGGCATGATGGCCACGTAATTCCCGATTGCTGATGGTGCGGGATCTTCCAATAATGGATGACCTAAACACATCATCTTCACTTGGTGGTTTTGATCAACATAGGCGTTTAAAACGCGCATCCGACTGTCATCTCCAGGGATGAAGTCTTGTAAAATCAAGTCTGATGTGTAGCCATTGTCGTAGATTTTTTTGATAATCATATCGAATTCAGCTTGTGATTGAATCCGGAATGCTTTTTTACGACCTTCAAAATGAACATCTAACCATTCAACTGAGTTAGCGGGTTTTAACGCCACTGGGTAGCCAAAAGGTTGGTCCACTTGACCATCAAGCACCATTTGTTGCGTAATTGTCTTAGTCTTAGGATAAGGCAAGTCGAATTCTTCGCAAACTTGGTAGAAGTTTTCCTTGTTATTCAAACGTTTTAATAAATCATAATCGATGTAAGGACAAACAAAGGCTGCTTCTAATTCTGTTTTATGTTTAGCAATTAATTCAGCGTACCCATCACCACAACCAATTAAAATCACTGGTTCTGTGTGTGTTTGATATTTTAAAATTAAGTCGCGCATCTTTTCAATGAAGACGGGATCTTCACTGAAACCAGGTGTGATATCGACATCTACGATTTTTGTATAGCGCGTTGGGGCAAGCTCAGCACCGGCATAAGCTTGCACGGGTTTTCCTGTTAATTCATAGAATGAGCGTGCCATTCCATAAACATTAAAATCACTACCGAGTAATACGGGTGTAAAATTAGCTTCAATTGTTGGCATTACTTTCACCTCTTAGAAATAATGCCTCTAGTATACCACGAACGCCTTGTCGAGAGACATCCTCTTTACCTTTTCATAAATATAACAGAATTGTCACGCTAGCTTCAATTTCGTTAGTTCGTTCGATGGTGAGAACCACTTGTCGATGCTAAACTAAATTTATCATCTACTTGGAGGGATTATTATGTCAAAGAAAGCGCGTCTACTCGCAGTATTAGTTGGAATCGTATGTGTCGGTTACTTAATCGCAAGCCAGTCAATCAACGATCAATCTGCGGCGCAATCTGATCGCCAAGAACGACAAAGCATCCATAAGATGGCCCGTTAATCGTTAAGTGACTATACGACTTTGTTGTCATCAAGCATTTGATTGTAGTACAATGAAGGTACTGAATTTTAAGGATGTGCCAAAATGTCAAATAAAGCAAAAGAATTTTGGAAATCAACATTACAAATTGTCCTATTAGCCGCTGTCATGGTGGGTATTTCACAGTTATTATTAACCTTCGTGATTTCCAATGAACAAGTTTTTGGACCTTCAATGCAACCGAACTTTACACAAAATGATCGCGTTATCGCGCTTCGCCACGCCAAACTCAAACGGGGCGATGTCGTCATTCTCAAAGCACCTGATGCTAAAGGGGAATTCTATATCAAACGAATCGTCGGAATGCCTGGCGATACCGTTCGATTCGATCGCGACCAGCTATACATCAATGGTAAAAAAGTCAGCGAACCATATCTCAAAGCCTATAAAGCTGATTTTTCAACCTACCTCGCTGGTTCAGATTACTTCACACTTAACCCCAAAACAAACGGTCCCACTTTTGATCTCAAAGATGTTTTAGGTCAAAAGAAGGTCCCAGCGCATCACTACTTCGTCATGGGTGATAACCGGACCGTTTCTAAGGATAGCCGTTACAAAGAAGTCGGCTTCATCAGTGATGATGCCTCAGCTTATAACGGGATTCAAGGGGTCGTTAAGTTACGCTACTGGCCAATTACGAAATTTAAAATCTATTAGAAGTGCGTTGTCAGTGGTTAGCTTTTGAGCATTTGCAGAACTTAGCGAATTGGTGATGGAATCACCGGTTCGATAAGTTTAGCAAAGCACAGAAAGCTACTGACAAAAGCACGTTAAAAAAGAAGTGCGTTTAAAACGGTTTGACTTTGAGCATTAGCACAGCTCGGTGAATAACTGCTGCAGGCAGTTGTTTGACGAGTGACGCTAAGCACAGAAGTCAGTTTCAAATATCAAAAAGAACCCGGACAAATTAATTTGTCCGGGTTCTTTATTTTTTATAGATAAACACTGATGCCGAGTAAAATCATAGCTAACAGACCGATTGCTAACATCAATGGTAGCACAAACTTCAACCATTTATCGAACGTGACATGGACCATCGCTAACGATGCTAAAACCAAGCCAGTTGGCGTGATAAATGACATGATCCCTTGCCCCCAGTTATAGGCACTGATAATCACGTCGCGGTGAACGCCAACCACGTCGGCCAACGGTGCCATGACCGGCATCGAAAGGACGGCCAAGCCGGAACTCGATGGGATAAAGAATCCTAATAGGATGAAGACGAAGAACATCACGGTTGAGAAGATGACCCCGCTCATGTGTGAAACACCATTGCTGAGCCAGAAAAGTAAGGTATCACTAATCTGAGCTTGTTCCATGATAATCGTCACACCCCGTGCAAGGGCGATGACCAAGGCAACCCCTAGTAAATCAGAAGCGCCAGCCACAAATTCACCTACGAAGTCTTTTTCAGACAAGCCAGAAATGAAGGCTAAGATAAAGGTAATCGCTAAGAATAAGGCCGAAATTTCATTGAAGAGCCAGCCCCATTCTTTAACGCCAAAGACCATGATGACAAAACCGGCCGCAAAGATGATTAACATTAATTTCTTCCGGAAATCAAACTTAGGCACGACGTTATTTTCTTGATCACCCAAGAAATGAGCTTCTAATTCTGCTTTTTGACTATAAATTAATGATTTTTCAGGATCCTTCTTCACCTTTTCAGCATAGCGAATGGTATAGAAGATACACATCGCCGTTCCGATGACGAGCATCACGATTCTGAGGCCCATCCCTTCGGTAAAACTAATCCCGGCAGTGTTCGAGGCGATAACGACTGAGAACGGATTCACCGTTGACGCCATGGTCCCGATTGAACTACCCAAATAAATCGCAGCGATTGCGACCAGCGCATCGTAGCCGGCCGCCATGAAAATGGGCACTAAAATGGGATAAAAGGCAATCGTTTCTTCAGCAAGACCAAAAGTGGTCCCCCCGAGTGCGATTAAACTCGTCACAATCACGATCAACCAAGCTTCACGGCCTTTTAACTTCTTAGATAGGGCAGCCATTCCGGCAGCAAATGCCCCGGTTTTATTCACGACGCCCACAATTCCCCCTAAAATAAGTACGAAGGTAATAATATCGATTGTTTCAGCCAAGCCTTGAATAGGCGCATTCAAGAACTGCTTAACCGCGCCAAAAAGGCCGGTATTGGCTTTTTTCAAATGTTGATACGTATTCGGAATCGCTACGGGTTTGTATACGGAGCCATCCTTAAATTTCGCTAAACTCGTATTAACATGGTACTTCTTGAGTGTTGCTTGCGTCCCGGGAGCCGTTGATTCACGGCCGGTCGGGCTAGTAATGGTAAAATTATTGCTTTGGGTATTATATTGTAAACTCGCGTATTTCCCAGACGGCATGAAATAGGTCAAAATCATCACTAATAATAAGACCAATAAGATCACCGTATAGGCGCTTGGAAAAGTAAAATGATGTCGTTTCTTCGTTGCCATTGTCGCTCCTCCTTTATAAATCACTGGTATACCTCTAATACTAGAAGATTATGACAGTGTCGTCAATCAATTACCCGCTTTATTTAAACCGCTTTCTATTTTTTTAACCTTGGGTTTGCGCTTAATCTGTGCTAGAATGACACAAAGCAAAATAAGGGACGACAGAGAGCGTCCTTTTTGGAGGAAAATTGAATATGAAAACTATCACGGCACACAGCCAACATCGATTAACAAGCTACCAGTCTAAGGTGGTCGCCTCAACGACCGCCGGGTTCGGACTCGAAAACATGGACGTTATGTTCTTGTCTTTTGCCTTATCGTCCATTATTGCTGAGTTACACCTCAGTGGCACCCAAGCAGGACTGATCGCAACGATTACTAATATCGGGATGTTGTTAGGTGGCGTTTTTTTTGGCGTTTTAGCCGATCGCGTCGGGCGCATTAAGACGTTCACCTATACGATTTTTATCTTCGCCTTTGCCACTGCAGCAATGTATTTCGCAAATTCACTCACCCTCATCTACCTTTGTCGCTTTTTAGCCGGAATTGGTGCTGGTGGCGAATATGGGATTGGCATGACAGTCCTTGCGGAAAGCTTTCCCAAAAAACAACTCGGGCGCGTTTCATCATATGTCGGTGTTGCCGGCCAATTAGGGGCGATTGCCGCCTCACTTTTAGCCGCTTGGGTATTACCCCAATACGGTTGGCACGCACTATTTTTATTCGGGCTATTCCCAGTGATTATCACCTTCTTCATTCGCCATCACTTAGTCGAAAGTCGCAACTTTGACACCGACCAAGCACGACCTAAAGGCCAAATTAAAGCCCTCTTCAAAACGCGTCAATTAACGCATCAAACGTTAGCTTTAATGGTTATGGCAGTGGTTCAAATCGCTGGGTACTTCGGGTTAATGAACTGGTTACCAACAATGATGCAACAACAGTTACACCTCAGTGTTGCTGGCTCTTCCACCTGGATGCTCGCAACAATTGTCGGGATGTCAGCCGGGATGCTAACCTTTGGTTGGATTCTCGATCGCATCGGACCTCGCGTTGCTTTTAGCAGCTTCTTACTCGCGTCTGCAGCCGGCGTCTATGTGTTGACCTTACCTAAAAATATGACCGGCCTCTTGATTGTCGGCGCACTTGTTGGCTATTTTTCAAACGGGATGTTTGCCGGCTACGGAGCGATTGTTAGTCGCCTCTACCCCGCTGAAGTTCGGGCAACTGCCAATAACGTCATCATGAACGTTGGTCGCTGTGTCGGTGGATTTTCAAGCGTGATTATCGGCTGGTTACTGGATCACTATTCCATTCTAACCGTCATGTTATTCATCTCGACGCTTTATTTAATCAGCTTCGTCGTGATGCTCACCGTTCAAAATTTAAAAGCGGAACGCTATTTTAACCATCTGTAAAAAAAGAAAGTGTTATATAAGTCGGGTATATCCTGAGGATTAACAGAGAGTGGCGAATGATTGCTGTAAGCAATCGTTTGACATTCGGCGTTAACCACAAGGATATGACTTATATAACACGTTTAGACTATAAAAATTCGGGTATCAAAAAAGGGGTTGGGACAAAAATAAATTTTGTCCCAACCCCTTTTTTATTGTTTAAAACGCACGCTTATTTTTATAAACTGCCGCCGCGGACTTCTGCTATGTTGCCGACTATCGTAAACGCTAGCGGGTCCACTTCGTGAATTTTATTAATGATGTGTTGGTAGGCCTGATTTTCGACCACTAACATCAACATTTGCTTGTCTTCGTTAGAGTAACCACCTGTTACGTCAAAGATTGTCACACCGACATCAGCTTCTTC
>AEKF01000114.1_pt1 | contig 11377 bp, 7 predicted proteins | sample 342668 | NCBI WGS metagenome assembly AEKF01 (sample SAMN02954267, study PRJNA50815) | food metagenome | biome: terrestrial; feature: fermented food; material: kimchi; isolation source: Jonggazip commercial cabbage kimchi | place: South Korea | collected 2009-06 | reverse complement strand
CTGACCACTTCCTTATTTCTTAGTATCGCTCAAAATATTAATTAATTCTGTCGCAATTGTGATTAAGACTTTTTGACCTACTCTCATTAAAATATCCATTCTTTATCTCCTTCTTTACGTGTAGCCATTAGTTGATTATCTTTGATCAATGCCAATCCCAAAGGATTGTTTGAACGAATATCTAAAAAATTAACTAGGATGCTTTCCAGTTCTGTACCATTGTTCAAATTAAGATCTGAAACAACATACTCCATGATATATTCACTGTCACTGCTGATGAAATCCGGTAGTTCTTCATATCCAAGTTCATCCGCAAACATTACAACTGATTCCATTGGATAATTCTGCCTTGATACAATATCTTTAGCATCACATATTATGCTTATTAGTTCGTTCAAAATATGTTTTAGTTTTACTTCTTCCATATCTTTCCTCCTTTTAGACACAAAAAAAGAGCTAAGCAAATTACACTTAGCTCTACTTCAACCTTATTAAAATATATAGATATATTTTGTATTCGTTACAATTTTTATTGATTTTATGAATTTCATACAATCTCATCAAATACATTTTCCGGATCATAGAAATTTCAAAATAGTTTCTTCAAAACTCATATCAAATTCATATTACTTCATACTTTATCGCAATTATTTACGCTTCTTCCAAATTACCAATCCAGCTAATGAAGCAAGTACAGCACCCACAATTCCAGCAAATGTAACTTTTTCTGCTGACGTATTTGGCAATAATGTTTGAGCACCATTGACTACATTATTTACAGCATTATTGATTGGTGAGTTATTGTCACTTGTATTTGAATTATTTGTTCCTGAGTTATTATCATTTACACCTGAGTTATTATCATTACCTGAATTATTTGGTGTATCTGGATCAGTTGGATTTACTGGCTTAGAAGGGTCAGTAGGAACTACCGGTTTAGTTGGTGTGTTTGTCCCAATAGCCTTATATACGTATGTCACAGTTTGTCCATCTGCTGTATACTTTCCAGTTTCTGATCCTTCGGTCTTTTCGTAGACATAACCGGTAATATCTTTCTTCTCTGTCTTGTATTCTGTTCCAGCTTTTTCAGTAGTTACGACTGGATTTGAAATTTCTTTTCCGTTTTCATCAACGTACTTTACCGTCAATTTACCATCGGCTACTGGCTTAGTTTGATCTTCTGCGTTCACTGCCTTATATACATAGGTCACAGTTTGTCCATCTGCTGTATACTTTCCAGTTTCTGATCCTTCAGTCTTTTCGTAAACATAACCTTGAATATCTTTCTTTTCAGTCTTGTATTCTGTTCCAGCCTTCTTAGTTGTTACAACTGGCTTTGAGATTTCTTTTCCATTTTCATCAACATACTTTACTGTCAATTTACCATCTGCTACTGGCTTAGTTTGATCTTCTGCTTTCACTGCCTTATATACATAGGTAACAGATTGGTCATCGGCCGTGTACTTTCCAATCTCTTTACCTTCAACCTTTTCAAATACATAGCCTTGAATATCTTTCTTTTCAGTCTTATATTCTGTTCCAGCTTTTTCAGTTGTAACTACTGACTTTGAAATTTCTTTACCGTTTTCATCAACATATTTTACCGTCAACTTTCCATCGGCTACCGGCTTAGTTTCGTCTTCAGCACTCACTGTCTTATATACATAGGTCACAGTTTGACCATCAGCTGTATACTTTCCAGTCTCGTTACCTTCGACTTTTTCAAAGACATAGCCTTGAATATCTTTCTTATCTGTCTTATATTTTGTTCCAGCCTTTTCGGTTGTGACTACTGGCTTTGAGACTTCCTTACCATTTTCATCCACGTACTTTACTGTCAACTTACCATCAACTACTGGCTTAGTTTGATCTTCTGCGTTCACTACCTTATAAATATATGTCACGGTTTGATCGTCTGCAGTATATTTTCCAGTTTCTGATCCTTCGGTCTTTTCGTAAACATAGCCTTGAATATCTTTCTTCTCTGTCTTATATTCTGTTCCAGCTTTTTTAGTTGTCACAACTGGCTTTGAGATTTCTTTTCCGTTTTCATCAACGTACTTTACCGTCAATTTACCGTCAGCTACTGGCTTAGTTTCGTCTTCAGCACTCACTGTCTTATACACATAAGTTACTACTTGGCCATCAGCTGTGTATTTACCAGTCTCGTTACCTTCAACTTTTTCAAACACATAACCTTGAATATCTTTCTTCTCTGTCTTATATTCTGTTCCAGCTTTTTTAGTTGTCACAACTGGCTTTGAGATTTCTTTTCCGTTTTCATCAACATATTTTACCGTTAACTTTCCATCGGCGATTGGTTTTTTTGGAGTATTTGTTGTAATAGCTTTATACACATAGGTTACTGTTTGTGCTTTGTCAGTGAAATCTCCACTAGCATTCCCTTCCATTTTTTGGAAAACATAATCAGTAATGTTCTTTTGTTCAGTCGTATATTTATTTCCAATATTTCCACTTAGTACTTCAGGATCAATGATATTTTTACCATTTTCATCAACATATTTGACTGTAACATCCGCTGCTTTAATACGTTGCCACACATACGTATCAGCAACATTATTTTTACTACGTTCGTATATATCCGCACTGCTTCCAACCCAATCACCAGATGGATTATCTTCTGTTCCATCTCCAAGTGTTTGCCACTTACCTGTATATTCATAATCTTTTTGGGGGTCATATAATTTAACAGTATCATTAATTACTGTTTTACTTCCCAATTTGAGATTATAAATGGTATCGTTAAAAAACATCACATTCATATTAGTTACATTTGATGTGTCAAAACTTGATAAATCTAAATTTTCAATGTTATTTTTGAAAAACATGCCCATCATATCAGTAACATTTGATGTGTCAAAATTTGATAAATCTAAGTTTTTTAGAGACATACTACCCCCAGCAATTTTACCCCTAAACATATATTTCATATCAGTAACATTAGATGTATCTAAATTAGATACATCTAAATTTGTTAAACTAATATCATTAGCAAACATACTGCTCATATCAGTAACTTGTGATGTATCTAATTTTGACAGATCAATATCAGTAGCGTTATCCATACTGCTAAACATTCCACTCATGCTACCATTTATTTTTAGATCACCATCATCAACAATATTTGTTACTTTATTGCTATTGTCTTCTCCTAAAGAATAAAATAGATCACTTGGGTCAGATATTTCTCCCGCCGGTAGGTGTAAAGTTCCATCTGAATCTAATTTTAGCGTAAGTCCTTGATCCCAAGGAATTTCTTGACTATCGGCTGCCTGATTGGATTTATTTAAGCCATCTTTCTTATCTATTTGTTGATTTGAATTGTCATCAATTTTATTTGCTTGTTTACTAGTACTATAATCTGAACTTTCACTCAGTTGGCTACTCTTATTTTCTAAATTTTTATTACTATATGAACTAGAAGTGTTACTACTATTATTAGTATCTGCTAAAGATATAACTGGGTTCAATAAACCTAACACTGTAGTACTTAACAACACATATTTACTAATCTTCATTCCATTACTCCTATTCACAGTCCTAATTTTAAATCCACGTATTTTTCGAAATATTCTATGTCTTTTATCAAGATCAGTCCCATTTTTTGTTCTATTATGTTTTGACTAACCAATTTAGCCATAATTCTATATACTGAACTCCTACTTTTAATCCCCAAAAAATCACCGATCGTTTGATACGACGTTATTTTATGGTTAATTAAATATTTTCTATATACGAGCTATTATAGTTTTAAAATGGTCTTTTTTTGTTTCTATTTTATTCATATATTTACTTATTATTAGTATTTTTTTGGTAACATATGTTGCCAAATAGTTTGAGGTATTATGGTAAAATTGTATGCTTATATCAACCCAAATATATCTCAAAATGCACCACTTAATCGATTAGGAGTTCCTTATCATTTACCCTGCGCCTTTTTATATTTATACATAGGACTTCTTAGTACAGCTTGAATACAAATTCTCCACCAAAAAAGGGCGAACCCTTAAGTTCGTCCTTTTTATCTGCTTCTTTCAATTCGTCTACCAAATCATCACTGACCTTTAGGTCGATCTTGACTGTCTTTTTACGATTAGCGTGTCGTTCAAATGTCACGCTTGAAATCAGTGAATTATAAAAAGCCTTGATTGCGGTATTATCACCTTTTCGCTTGATTAGTGAGTCATAAGTCATCTCCATTACTTCATCAACTGTTGTTGAACTGGGAATGTTGCTTAGATTCTGAATTTGAAGTTGAATTTCGTTCATCCGACTATTCAAATCATTCAATGATTCACGTAAGTGAGCTTCTTGGTTCAACATTGCTTGTTTCAAATCCGGATCAGATGCCGCTATGGTTTGATATTTTTCGATCTTAGTTATAAGCTGTTTTTGTTGAGATTCGATCTTATTAGAAATTTGATCGAATTCCTTGATCTTCTCGGTTTTTGAGATTTCCAGTTGTTTTACAACCTTCTCACCAAATCCAGTTCCCTTAATTAATAATAAGATCCGAGTTGAAACAAAATCTTCTATGTCATCCGCATGGATTGAATTTGCGCTACAAACTGCTGAACCCTTAGTTCGAAACTGAGCGCACGAATATTGTCTGACCCTTACCTTTTCACCACTCTTTAATTTACGGCTTTGGTATGAAACTGCCATACTTCCACCACATTGAGGACATCTAAGAATTCCCGTTAAGACATTCTGATTACCACCGTAGGTTTGAGGCTTCTTACTTGTCTTAGCCATTTGTTTATGAGCCGCATTCCATAGTTCTTGCGTGATGATTGGTTGATGCTTTCCATCTACTTCAATATAGTCATCCGACACGCCTTGATTACGCCCTAATTTTGCATAATTTTTATACTTTCCCCACTGAATCTTACCAATATAGGTTTTATTATTAAGGATAGTTTTTACGGCATCAGTTGAAAAACTATTTCCCCCTTTAGTCTGTAGTCCATCGTGGTTGAGTCGATTAGCGATAGCTCGATACCCATTTCCTTGCTTACTGAGTGTGAATATCTTTTGAACTATCTTGGCTTCTAATGGCTCAACTGTAATTATTTTAACTCCAGTTTTGGGATCAAAATTATTAATGTAACCTAATGGAGCTTTCGTATTATAATAACCAATTTTAGCTCTCTTGAGCATTCCACTCGAAACGTTTTCAGCAATGTTCTCACGTTCATACTGATTCAAACTAGCCATCATATTAGTTTGAAGTCTTCCTGTTGCGGTATCTTGAACTGATCCTTCAGATAAGGAATGGAGAGTGACCTTATATTTCGCAAACAAATTTGTCAGTTCAACCATGTCACCAACATCACGAGTCATTCTGGAAAACTTCCAGACAATCACAAAATCAATCAATCCCTTTTTTGTATCTTCAAGTAAGCGATTCAATCCTGGTCTTCCTTGAATGGACTTACCTGATAATCCTGGATCAGAATAAACTTTTACAAGAACCATATCATCTTTATTTGAAATATATTCCTTTGCAGTATCTTCTTGAGCCTGCATTGAGAAACCACCATTAGCTTGATCTTCAGTTGATACTCGCGTATAAATAGCCGCTCTTATATTACTCATATTATTATCCTCCTCAATCTATTTTAATTTTTGCTTTGATTAGATTATTTTCGCTATTGTGAAGATATATACCCGTTAGGTATTTATCTGAATTCTTATTTATCACTTCAACTCGATCAATCATTTTATTTACTATAATTCGTCTTAATGTAGCATCTTGATTGAACATTTCCACCTTATCCTTCAGTGATGGTTTGGTCTTAGTCATAGCTTCAGTATCTTCTTCTACCTTTTTTAGCTTTGTCTGAAACTCGCTTGCACTAATATTGCCATCCTCAAACTTTTTCATCAATGTGTTCACCCTGCGGGTCTTACCTTGTCTTTTATGTTGGTCAATTTGTCCATCTTCAGCCTGTTCACTTTGTATCTTTTCGATCAACAATTCTTGAACATTTTTTGAATTTAGGGCAAACATAACACTTGATAGCACCAGCTTACTAATTGGTTCCGCTTTGACATTGATAGTCCCTTGATCTTTATGATCTCCATTATTAACGCAATAATAATATTTAGAATGGCTTACTTGATGAGTTGCCAATCTACGTCCACAATAGGGGCAAATTATCTTTCGACGTAATAGCCAAAACTCATGTGTCCTTGGAAATGTCCGCTCAGCTCGAATAGATTTAGACTTCTTATATGTGTCTTCTGATATTATTTTTGGATACACATTTTCAAAGTCGCCATATTTATCATTATGGTAATGACCCGCGTATTTACTGGCATTTTTCAGTACTGTTGTGATAATGTGCAACGGATAGTTTGTCCCAAAAGTATCATTTATCTCAGTACGAATTTTACTTCCACCCACTCCTTTATCAACATGTAACTTGAAAATTGCAGTTACAACTTTAGCGTCTTCACTATCAATCAAGTATCGACCAGTATCATTATCGTAATAATAACCTAACGTCACCTGACTACTGATTGCTTTATGTTGGCTCAATTGTGATCTACGAACACCATCCTGATTATCTTTTATCAATCCAATTTGATAATTATTTAGTAAAGCCATAGACATCAAACTAAAACGACCTTCAGCAGTTTCAGTATTAAGATTCATTCGAACAGTGACTAACGTCACATGATATTTTTGAAACTCATCCAATAATGTAGTTATATCATCAATTTCTCCACGTGTTAGTCGGTCAAGACGATCGACTATTAGGTAATCAACATCGTCGGATTTTATCCGCTCTCGAACCTTATTGAAAATAGGACGATCTAAAGACACAGCAGAATGAACCTCACTATACTCTTCAATGATATTCAAATTTCGTCCCTCAGCGTACATCCGCATAGCATCCAATTGACTTTCAATTGAATAAGACATCTCACTTTGTGTTTTATTAACCGACTGCCTTGCATAAAGAACTGCGTTATTTTTATCAGGTGAGGCCTGATAAGTTGGACCTCTCACATATGATTTTGAATTATTTAACAATTAGTAATACCAAACCTTTCCTCTTCCCTTTGATTTTTTCATATTCAATAAAAATTCTTTTAACTTAAGTCGATATATTGCTCCAGATATTGAACCTCTCGAGTATCCTTCACCTAAGAGTTCTTTGTATATATATCGTGTGTAGAACATACCAGTTCCAGAGTAACCTAATGAAGTAACATCCTCCTGATACGGATTATTCTTGATGCAATCCAATACGATCTGTTCAAACTTTGAAGGAGCTAGGCCTAGCCCTCCAAAGGTAGTGTTAACTAACGCCTTTTTCTTTGTCATAATCCAATCCCCTTTATTTTTCAGTGCAACTTTCTACTGCCAATAATGCTTCCACGAATGCTTCTACAACCTCACTATCTAAATCATTCATTGGCGGCCTCCATCAAATCAGAGTTCATTCCAGAATACTTGGAACCTTGCAATGTCAAAATTGATCCTGAATTGTCCATATCCAATGTATTAGGCGAACCCAGAAAAGTAGCAATCATCGGCATATACATTAATAATTCACGATCAAGCCTAAGCACGTAAAAGTTATCACGTTGTCCATCTATTGTTTTACGTACTTGCCTACGATCCCCTTCATTACGTATTAAGAATCCATTAGCTTCCCATTTACTCAAAATGGTATTTGTGTTGTTAATACCATGTCGTTTCAATTCCGCTTTTAAAACGCTACTTAAAATAGCAATTTCGAATGTTTGGGTTTCTTTAGACAATCGTTTATCAGACAATATATACCCAATCGGCTGAGCTGGTACAATTGGCTTGTACTTAATGACTCCGATATTTGCGTGGCTTTTCAAAATGAATTGCGTAATTTTTTCTCGGGCCACCTTATCGTCTTGATGTCCAAGCAATTGTTCTTGTAATTGTGATATTAAATAATTAGAAATACTATTAACATCAACTTCAACATCAAAAATATTTCCTGTTAGTTCTGCCCCAACGAGGATCAAAGCTAAATTTGCAGCAAGTCTTTCATTTAAAGGACTAGTTGACAATTTATGAATCACTGATTGCTTAAACTTTAGAAACGTATCACTAATTCCCGCTAAAAATGTATCATACCCATGTTCTTCAATAACATTCATCAAGGCTGGTATTGCATGCCCATAATTTTTACTAATAACTTGTCCAATGTGCTCAGCCTCTGATCCTGAACGAGCAAAGCTACCAGACAGTTCCAATACTCGTACTAAAGTTCCATCTTTAGACGGAAGCATAGATAGAATACTGTCCTCGCTAGTACTTATAACCATAACTCCAGACCAACTAGCTGACGGTCTTAGGTGCCCATTTGCATCACCCCTAGCCCTGTCGTGCCCGTCAGCTAATGTAAAAGCAAAATTCCCAAGGCTACTACTATTGTTTCTTGTTCCCAATTCATCAAACAGCAATGTAATTCCGGACAGGCTACTTAATTTCATTATCTGAGCCTGTTCTGTACTCCCCCAGCTTGACTTGAGTGATCCCATTGTTCCATTAGCATTACCTATCAAACTTGTGGCTAACTTGGCAGCCGTGGATTTTCCTGTTGAGCTAGCTCCTTGTATAGAAAGCAGTAAACCCTCAATTGACATTAACCCTTCACGAACTAGCAGAGGAAAAACTAATGACGAAATACTAGCTACCACTACCGTCATTACAGGTATGTTATCTTTTAATGATTTTAATATCGAATTTACTTCAACAATTGAGCCTTTACTCCTTAAATTGAGTCTCTGATCACTATTTATAACCATTTCTGGTGATGTCAGGTACGATTTATCACCAATAAAGACAGGATGATCAAGTCCTTTAACGTCCAGCCAGCCATAGTTAGATGTAACGTATTCGACCGAAGCTATTTTCAACGAAGTCTGTAATAAATTAATTACTCGCTCTACTTCTGACGATCTTACAAGCCCTCCATAGCGGCTTGTTATTTCTACTAGTTTATTTTTGTTGAACACACTACCCGAAAACTCGTGATACACAACTGAAAGATCAGCTGTTACAATCGAAAGACCATATCGTCGCTCATTAGTCGAAAGATTAATTATAATTTTGTCGACAATCATAGCTTGTCCCAAGTAATAGTATTTCACCTCACCCTTAGTATCAATCCCAACTTCACGCAAATTTCCATCATCAAATAACTCATATGAAACTCCATTCATAGAATTCAATCGAATTTGCCACTTATCCTTATCAAACTGATTAACATTACTAACTTCCAAATTTTGATCATTCATATAATTTCACCCCAACTTTGTATTCAAGCATTATAATGACTTTGGTCACGGCCGTGTGATCACTAACCCTGCTCGTTACAATTAATTTAAAACAAATTAGAAATAGGATTGCTGTATAATATGGACATATCTTACAGGTTAGTAATTTTCAATACGCTATAAATGCTGTTATATAGGGGGTTCAAAAATGAAGGAAACTAAAAATATTGTATTTACAACCGCTGAATTATCCGAAATGATAATTGAAATGGAGAAAAAGCTTGGTGTTCCAAGTGTTTTTCAAGAGGTCGATACACTAATAAAAAGTAAGATTTCTAGTACATCTTTTAACCAATTAAAAAAGAATTTCGGTGTTATTAATCGTAAAAAATTAAATCTAAAAACAAATGGAATACCTGCATCACTTTACTATTTAATAGCATTAATAACGATGAACTCTTTAGAAGCAGATCGTAAAGTATCAAATAATGATGATCCTGAATATCAAGATTTAGGTGGGCTAGTTGAATTGCTTAAAGGTACGCATATATTAGAATATAGCGAAGACAAAAAAGCTGATGTCAATAAAATGGCATCAGCATTACGTAACAATTCAATTAAATATATATCAAATTTGATCAATGGTTCTAATATTCTTAATTTTTATTATAAATTTATCAATGAATTTCCAATCCCAGATAGTCTTAATGACAATATAAAGATAAATTCAGAAAAAGAAAGCAGAATAATTCAGCTAAAATATTTAAATTTTGTGCATCTGATTTTTTTATATCCTGATTTACTTAATTATCAAAGTTTAACCGGTCCAAGTTTCATCTATAGAGATTTACCATTATCAATTAAATCTGCTATATTATTTTGTGATCTTGATAAGTATCCAGTAAATTGGCCTTCTCATTATGAAGGTGCTACTCAAATAAAAAAAGCCTTTGCATATATTAGAAATCATGAACCTTTAGGAATTATGTGTAAAATAACCATTAAACATCTGCCTAATTTTAAAAATAGAAATTCTAAAACAACAACTAAGTTAAGTGAAATATTCAATCAGTTACAATTTAAAGATAAAAATGATAATTTATCGGATATCTTATATAAATCAAATTTCAATGATTTTATCTTAAATAACTATCATAATCCTTCATTATCTTACAAAGATATTGCTGAATTAATTACTACAATCATCCCTGCAACTCACAAAGCCACCAATATATCCAATCTAAAAGATGAATATCCAGGAACCATCACTATTAAAAATCCGGAAAATATTATCAATTTAATGCCAAAGAATATATCTAAAGAATTAGACGATTATATCTTTAAAAATTTCGATGTATCTTATGGTAATTCAATTAATCCAGAGACAGTTCCTTTTAGCCCGTTAGATATTTGGGCACATAGTGATTCTTATAAAGATATAATAAATATTAGAGGCAAATATAACTTGGAAAGATTTATTAATCTATCGAATTCATTAAATGATAATGAATCAATTGAAAAACTATTCTATTTATTACGTATAGTTAGTCCAAATGATTTAGCAAACGTTGTTAACGCGATTAGTCTCGACAAACTTAAAAATAGTCATGATTCTAAAGATGCGTTTACTTTGTTAAAAGAAATTAAATAAAAAATACACTCATGATTCTGCCGTATTTGGACTGATCATGAGTGTATTTTGTTATTAAATAGATATTTATAAATACAATTATATTATTGGTGTTGAATTTTCATGGGTTCGTTTCGTTTTATTAAAGTGAATATGTAAATCTTCCAATAAATTTATGCTTGTTAAAATTGCCTCACCTTGATTAAAATCCATATCCATAAGCCTGATAAATAACCAAGTTGAGTGAATAACTTGCCACTCAGTACCTTCTAAGTTATATACTTCAATGCAATTATATCCGTTGTATATATAATATATTTTAAAATTAAAGGGTAACTTACTTGGACATAAAGCATATTAAATTAACTCGTTTCAATTTAATATGCTTATTATTTAATTCCATCCATCAATCGAATAATCATCCGAACCAAGAACATCATAATAATTCCCAAT
>AEKF01000113.1_pt1 | contig 11471 bp, 7 predicted proteins | sample 342668 | NCBI WGS metagenome assembly AEKF01 (sample SAMN02954267, study PRJNA50815) | food metagenome | biome: terrestrial; feature: fermented food; material: kimchi; isolation source: Jonggazip commercial cabbage kimchi | place: South Korea | collected 2009-06 | reverse complement strand
AAGAGAGGTAATTCTTTTTTGCTGACCGTCGGGGATGAAGATGATACACATATAGAAGAGATAACACAAGAAGAGGGGGAAAAGACTAAACAAGAATGGTTTGGTTAAAAATGTATTTTGCTGGTAGAAAATAACTACTGGAAGAGATAGGGTAGATAGTCCAGAAAAAAGGATTAAGCCAAAAATATTTTGTAGATTAAGCCATTTGACATGAATTAAGACTAAAGCAATTGGCATTAATATTAATATAATGACTTGTTGGATGGTCATTTCACGGTATAAAAAGAATAATAAAATAAATGGGACAATTAAGAGTAAATAATTTAGAACACTTTTAAACTGACGATTAAAGGTAATGTAGATGGTTAAAGCTAAAAAAACAGAATAAGTCATTAAAAGGGGGTTGTTTTGCCATTGACCAGCAGTAAGTTGTTTAGAATAAATGAGGGGGTAGGTCCACCACATTAAAAGCTGGGCAATTGAACCGAGAGTAGGCATAATCCAGAATGTTTTGTAATTTATTCGTTGCTTTATTTTTTGAGCACGTGGTTGTTGAATGTTTTCTTGTTGGTAATCTGATGCAGGTGGCATAGCTTAATAATCCTTTTTAATAGTTTAATATAAGAAAATAGTAGGTATGAAAAATGATAATTAGTTTTTCATACTTCTTATTATAACGTTAATGCATTTGGCTTGAAGTCATTTTTTCGTTAAATATGGGTTAACTTTAAAAAAAATCTTATAATCAATAAGGTTTATTTCGCAGATAATTAATTCAATGTTACAATTAAAAAATGTTTAAAACATTTAATGGACGCCATTTAGTACGAGAAGTACTGATAAATAAAGATTTAACAAATTTTATTGGGTCTGAGGATTGAGGATAAATTGATGAAATTAATTTGGAAGATATTTAATAAGTATCAAACGCAAATTTTATACTTATTTTTTGGTGTATTAACTACTATTATTAATATTTTGATATATGGGGGATTACATCTTATACATACTCCTTATCAAATTGCATACTGGACTGCTTGGTTTGTAACGGTTCTTTTTGCATATTTAACCAATCGACGTTGGGTTTTTAGTTCCCAAGCACATGGATTTAAACAACTTAGTGTTGAAGTGTTTAATTTTTATTTAGCCCGTTTTATAACTGGGATTTTAGGATCAGGAATTATGTTTATTGGTGTGAGCTGGTTACAACAAAATGATTTTGTTTGGAATATTATTCAAAATATTTTTGTAATTATTTCTAATTATATTTTAAGTAAGTGGTTTATCTTCAAGCATAAGGAGGAAATGGAATATGACGATTAAATTAATAGCAACTGATTTAGATGGTACTTTTTTAAGGAATGATCGTACTTTTGATGTGGCACGGTTCAACCGGCTCTTGGATCAAATGGAAGACCAAGATGTAAAAATGGTTGTAGCTACTGGAAATAAAGTTGAACAGACTTTGCATTACTTTAAAGAGACTCCAACGAATCGTTTAACTTACATTTCAAGTAATGGAGCAATGGTCTCAGATACCACAGGAATTTTGTATAAGCGACCAGTTTCTAAAGAACAAATTAAGAAAGTCTTGGACTGGAATACGCAGACGCGGGCTAAAATGGAAAATTTAATTGTTTTGTCTGGAATTAAAGCTGCTTATGTTTCTAATCATGCTACACCTGAGATGATTCAAGCAGTGGAACAATTCTATCCTAAGGTGATACAAGTTGAAAAATTTCTTGAAATCGAAGATGATATTTTAGTAATGGAACTTCTTTGGCCAGAAAATGCGGATATTAAATATTTTGTACAAGTGTTGCGTAAAAAGTTTGGTGAAGAACTTCATACCACTGGATCTGGGTTTGGTTCAGTTTCCATTTTAGCAGCTAACACCAATAAAGAAACGGGCCTAGAAGCATTGAGTCGAATTTGGGGAATTAAGCCAGAAGAGATGGTAGCGTTTGGAGATAATAGTAATGATCTTGAAATGCTACGTTATGTGGGCCATCCATTCGTGATGCCAAATGCTGCTGAATTTATGAAAGAGCGAATTTCACAGCAAGCTAAGGCAGATAATGAAAATGATGGGGTCTTAGAAACGATTGAAATGCTATTAGCTGATCAATCTCAAGACTAGGATGATAAGGAGATAATCAGGATGTTTTTTAATAAAAAATCACCGGTTGTATCAACGGAACTTGATTTAGAACGGATTCCAAAGCACGTCGCAATTATTATGGATGGAAATGGTCGTTGGGCAAAAGCTAAGGGCTTACCACGGGTAGCTGGACATCAACAAGGCATGGAAGTGGTTAAAAAAATTACAGTTGCTGCTAGTGATCTGGGAGTTAAAGTTTTAACTTTATACGCTTTTTCTACAGAAAATTGGAAGCGCCCTGCTAGTGAGGTTGGTTTTCTGATGAAACTACCAACTCGTTTTTTTGATACTTTTGTCCCCGAATTGATACAAAACAATGTTAAAGTGCAAGTAATGGGATATATAGATCAATTACCCACAGAAACACAAAAGGCAGTCCAACAAGCCATTGATCAAACTAAAAATAATACGGGAATGGTATTAAATTTTGCACTTAATTATGGTGGTCGTGCAGAGATTATTACTGGAGTTCAGAATCTGGCTCGAAAAGTTCAAACGGGGAGCCTGTCACCAGATCAAATCGATGAAGAACAAATTTCGAATGCTTTGATGACGGCTCCCTTAGCCCCTTATCAAGATCCGGAGTTATTAATTCGTACAAGTGGTGAAAACCGGATTTCAAATTTCTTATTGTGGCAATTAGCGTATAGTGAAATGGTGTTTTTGGATCAACATTGGCCAGATTTAGACGCAGATGGATTTAAACAGGCAATTTCAATTTATCAAGGCCGTGATCGTCGTTTTGGTGGAATTAAAGAAGATAAAAAGTAGAGAAGGAAAATAAAACATGAAAACTCGAGTTATTACTGCGGTAATTGCATTAATAGTTTTTATTCCAACGATTTTGTTGGGAGGAACACTTTTAGAATTAGTCGCAGCTGTATTAGCAGTGATCGCCATGAGCGAAGTTGTCTTAATGCGTAAAAAATTATTTGTTTCATTTGAAGCAATTGTTTCAATGATAGGGGTTTTCTTAATGACCCTTCCATCTGGAATTTGGAAACAATGGAATGCATGGTTACCAGTTGGACTACAATTTTCTTCATTATTATATATTTTCGTCTTATTGATGCTTTTCCATACCGTGGTGAGTCGCAATCATTTTAGTTTTGAAGATGCAGGGGTTTTCACCCTGGCAATGATGTATATTGGAATGGGCTTCCATTTCTTGGTACAAGCCCGGGAAGCCGGAATTAGTGTTATTTTCTTTGGAATGTTAATCGTTTGGATTACTGATTCAGGGGCCTATATGATTGGCCGAAAGATTGGAAAGACACCTTTAGCACCTCGGTTGAGTCCTAATAAAACTTGGGAGGGTTCAATTGGCGGAACTGTAGTAGCCGTAGTTGTTATGACTATTTATGCTTACTTTTTCCCACAGGTTTATAGTTTGCCAGTTATGATCTTGATCATATTGATCTTATCTATTGCAGGACAATTTGGTGATTTAATTGAATCAGGATTGAAACGTTACTACAAAGTGAAAGATTCAGGTAATATTTTACCAGGACACGGTGGAATTTTGGACCGTTTTGATTCAATGATTATTGTTATGCCAATTCTATATCTCTTAGGTGGGATGTTATAATGGTTTAATGATAAAAGAGAGTGAGAAAGAACTCATTAAAGATTACTACATTTAATATATTTTTAGGATTACCCTGCAAGGGTACAGAATAAAATGGGATTAAATAAGGAATCTTTAGTTTTATCTCATCCTCTTTTTTATTTGGTTTAATTGATTTTATCCGTTAACCTAGCGGATTATGGTAAAATAAGGAACAATCTTATTATTTAAATTAGGAAGGTAATTATGAAACAATCTAAAGTGTTTATCCCAACTTTACGTCAGGCGCCTGCCGATGCTGAAGTAATTTCCCACCAAATGATGTTGCGGGCTGGATATATTCGTCCAGTCTCAGCCGGTGTGTATGCATACTTACCACTAGCCCAACGGGTGTTAAATAAAATTGAAACTATCGTTCGGGAAGAAATGGAACGCGTGGATGCTATTGAAATGTTGGCACCAACGTTATTGCCCGCTGAACTATGGCAAGAGTCTGGCCGTTACGAAAGTTATGGACCTGATTTGTTTAAATTGCGAAATCGTCATGATCGTGACATGATCTTAGCGCCTACGCATGAAGAAGTTATGACTGAATTAATTCGTGATGATATTAAGTCATATAAGCGGTTGCCACTAACGATCTACCAAATTCAAAACAAATTACGTGATGAACGTCGTCCTCGTTCAGGACTGTTAAGAGGTCGTGAATTCTTGATGAAGGATGCTTATTCATTCTCTGTTGATCAGGAAGGATTAGATGTAGCTTATAAAAATATGGAACAAGCTTACATTAAAATTTTTGATCGTGTGGGATTGAAGTATCGTGTCATCGTGGGGGATGCTGGAGCTATGGGTGGTTCTGATTCAAAGGAATTTTCTGCCCCAGCCGCAGCCGGAGAAGATATCATTGCTTACTCTGAAGAATCTGATTACGCAGCTAATTTAGAAATGGCCAAGGATCTGTATACGCCTAATAAGTCGCACGCTGCTTTTGCTGAGTTAGAAAAAATTGCAACACCAGAGGTTAAGACAATTGAAGAACTGGCCAATTATCTTAAAAAGCAACCAGATCAATTGGTTAAAACACTTTTGATGATTGCTGATGAAAAGCCTTTGATGTTGTTAATTCGAGGTGACTATGAAGTCAATGAGGTTAAAGTTGCACATTTGACAGGAGCCACTGAATTACGGATGGCAACTGAAGATGAAGCACAAACTTTGCTTGGCTCATCATTTGGTTCATTAGGTCCTGTTAATGTAGACACTGAAATTAAAATTATTGCTGATGAATGGGTTCAAGATATGGTTAATGTTCCAGTCGGAGCCAATGAAGCAGGTTTCCATTACTTGAATGCTAATCTTGAACGTGATTTCCGCATTGATGAAGTTGCTGATATTCGAACTGCCATCGAGGGAAATCAAACAATTGACGGTAAAGGTAAATTAATCTTTACTAAGGGAATCGAAGTTGGGCATATCTTTAAATTGGGGACACGTTATTCTAAAGCTTTAGGTGCCCAAGTTTTGGATAATAATGGACGTCAACAAGATGTTATTATGGGTAGTTATGGAATTGGTGTTTCACGTTTGTTAGCTGCAATTGCAGAACAAAATGCTGATGATAAGGGACTAGTATGGCCTAAAGCGGTTGCGCCTTGGGATGTTCATTTGGTACCAATCAAATATACAGATGCCGAGCAAGGAGCTTTAACTGATCAAATTCAAACACAATTAGTTGAAGCGGGTTATGAGGTTCTGGTAGATGATCGTAATGAACGACCAGGCGTTAAGTTTGCTGATTCTGACTTAATTGGATTACCAGTTCGTATTACGATTGGTAAAAAGGCTAATGAAGGAATTGTGGAAGTCAAGGTTCGTACGGCAGACGAAGCAATTGAAGTTCGAGTTGATGAATTAGTTAATACATTGACAATTTTGCTCCAAACAACGGATGAAATTAGTGAATAGTTAAAATGTTGAAATTAAGAGGCGTTACTAGTGGATTTAGTTGTCCGGTAGTATGCCTCTTTCATTAGATATAGAATAAATTAAGTTTCAATCTATATGATATAAATAGGTTCATTATATTAAATGTAAGTAAAAAGTAATTGGTTGGGAGATCTAAATGAAAAAAAGCGAAATTAAAATATTTATCTTAATCCACCTGATTGTTTTAGGATTTTATGTCATGGTTTATGCAATTCCATCTCGATTTGGATTTTTAATTTGGAATGTCTTTTTAGCGCTGGTACCTTTGGATGTTGCGCTGATTCATAAAACCCTACAAATTAAAAAACAATGGCCCCTTCGAATAATAGCTCTTATTGTTTGGTTGGCCTTTTTCCCGAATGCAATGTATTTGATGACCGACTTTAGTCATTTATCGGCCATTGGAACAGGCTTAGCTAATCCGGCCCAATATTTAAATTATGGAGTACTTTTCACCGGTGTTTTCATTGGAATGCTAATTGGATTATCTAGTTTAGAGATAATTGTGGAAACTTTACCATTTCAAAAGTGGTATTTTAAAACTCCTTTTTATATTTTCATTGCGATTGTATCAAGCTCGGCAATTTATCTAGGCCGTTTTCAACGAGCTAATTCTTGGGATTTGGTAACAAATTTCAAGACATTGATTGACCAGGTTTCTTTTGTGATGAATCCTGATTTGTATTATTTTGTGATTGTGTTTGGTTTAGTACAGTTATTTATTTTTAGTGTTTACCATTTAATTTGGGTAAGGCGTTAAGGATGGGGGAAAAGATGAGTTTATCAGCATCAGAACAATTTCAGGTTTTAGCGAAACAATTACAATTTGAAAAAATTCCTCAGGGATTTAAAAACGCTGAATTACAGAAATTAACGGTTCATGAAAATTCAAAAGTATGGCAGTTTAAATTGAATTTGCCAGCATTACCGGCAGTTCAAGAAACGGCTGATTTTGTTCACCGATTAACGATGAGTTTTCAACATTTAGCTGAGCCTGATTTTAAGTTTAATTTGAGTCAGCAACCAGATGTTGCAACTATTGCACAATATTGGAATTGGGTTATGCAACTACATCAAAATGAGAGTGGAGCCTTTAATCCGGCGTTTAGTCACGTTGTACTAGAGGTAACTGAAAATCAGATTAATTTAAAATTCAATTCTAAGGCGTGGCTTCAATATGCAGAAAAAACTGGAATGACAATTGTTTCTGATACTTTTTATAAGTTGGGTCTAGTTGATCCTTTGCCTTTCAAATTACAAGTAGATGATCAATTAGTACAACGTTCATTGAATCAAAACCAACAACATAGAATGCAAGAACAAGCTGAGATAGCTAAAAAAAGCACAAGCCAATTTGGAAGCGCAACATGCAGCAATGCTTCAGCATAAAAAAGAAAGTGAAAAAATTGAAGATCAACAGAAGTCACGAGTTCGATCTAAAGTTACAGATCGTTCGATTGGGAAGGGGATTCCTAATGGAGTTATTGTGACTAAAATGACAGATGTTCAAATGGAAGCTGATTTAGTGACCTTTGAAGGATATGTTTTTGATAGTGAAATTCGAGAATTACGGAATGGACGAAAATTAGCGATCTTGAAAATGTCAGATTACACTGATTCATTTATATTGAAGAAGTTTTTGAACCAAGAGGCTGAAGAGCCATGGTTGAAGGATTTGAAAAATGGTGGCTGGTATCGAGTACGTGGAAATATTCGTGAAGATTCATTTAGTCATGATTTAACTATGATGTTTCGGGATATTGAAGTAATTCCAGGCAAAAAAGCTCGAAAAGACCCATATCAAGGGGATGAAAAGCGCGTTGACTTGCAAGTTCATTCGCTTATGTCTACGATGGATGCTACTAATGGAATTGGTGATTATATTAAAACCGCTGCTGATTGGGGCATGAGATCCATAGCTGTTACTGATACAGCTGGGGCACAAGCTTTTCCAGAAGCGTCAAATACAGCTAAACAAATCAATAATAAGTTAAATGATAAGGCAACCCAACAGTTTCTCGTTGAATCTGGAATTGACCCTAATGATCAAGATATAGTTAAAGACTTTTTAAAAACTCATACGAATGAATTATCCGAGTTTATAAAAACCAAGCAAGCTCATTTTAAAATGATTTATGGGGTTGAAGTTAATTTAGTTGAAGATAGTAGTGCTTTTGCACTAAATGAAGATACAACCAATTTAGATGATGCCATTTACGTGTCTTTTGACGTGGAAACGACAGGACTTGCTCCTCGATATGATAAGGTTATTCAATTATCAGCAGTTAAAATGCAAAGGGGAAATGTAATTGCGGAATTTGATGAATATATTAATCCACATGAACCCTTGAGCCCAATCATTATGGATATTACGCATATTACTGATCAAGATTTGAAAAATGCACGGGAAGAAAGTGAAGTTTTTGCTGAATTTAAAGCTTTCTGTGCAGATCATATTTTAGTTGGGCATAACGTTATCGATTTTGATGTACCGATGGTTAATACTACCTATGAACGATTAGGGATGGAGACCATTAGTAATGTAGTAGTTGATACTTTGCCATTAGCACGGTTTGTACATCCTGAAATGCGCCGATTTACACTAAGTACTTTGGCTAAAAAACTAGGGGTACCATTAGATCACGCCCATAATGCCATTTTTGATGCAACGGCAACTGGACAAGTGGCTCGGAAACTTTTGCAAGACATGGAAGAGCAATATGGTGTCAAAAATACGAAACAACTAAATGAGTATGCTGGTAAAGCAGCATCTTGGCGTCACGAGCGTTCTAAGCGGGCAACTGTTTTGGTCAAAAATCAAGCTGGGGTTAAAAATTTATATAAGTTAATTTCAGAGGCCAATGTCAACTATCTCGAACGTGTTCCGCGGACACCGCGATCTATATTAAATAAGTATCGTGAAGGTCTTTTGATTGGAACGGGGGATGCCAGCGGAGAATTTTTTGAGGCCCTTGAAAGAAAAGGAGTTTTGGCAGCTAAAGAGATCGCTAAATATTATGATTATATTGAAATTCAACCTTTAAGTAATTACACCCAAGAATTAGCGCGGGAAATGATTAAAGGAGAAGATCGACTGAAAGAAATTATTAAGGATGCTATCGAAATTGGAAAACAATTGGATAAACCAGTTGTAGTTAGTGGAGATGCTCATTATTTGGATCCTGAAGATGCAATTTATCGTAAAATTTTGATTAATTCACAAGGTGGAGCGAATCCTTTGAACCGTTACCCTTTGCCCAAGGTGCATTTTAAAACAACCCAAGAACTATTGGATGAGTTTGATTTTTTGGGTGAGGACTTGGCAAAACAAATAGTTGTGCATAATACTAATATTGTGGCTGATCAGATTGATGATGTAGAAGCCATTAAAACGGGAAATTATCCTCCAAATATGCCTAATGCGGAACAAGAAATTAGAGAAAAGACTTATCAGACAGCGTATCGAATGTATGGTAAGCCATTACCATTGCAAATAGAGGCACGAATTGAGCGAGAATTAGCTTCAATCATTGGAAACGGATTCTCAGTTATTTATTTGGTAGCGCAACGTCTGGTTGCAAAATCTAATAAAGATGGTTATTTAGTTGGTTCACGTGGTTCTGTTGGTTCATCATTAGTCGCCTTATTAGTTGGGATTACTGAAGTCAATGCACTAGCACCTCATTATTATAGCCAGAAGGGTGACTATGTTGAGTTTGTTGATCCACGTATCTATGGCTCGGGCTATTCAATTCCGATTAAAAGATCACCAATAGATCAAAGCGATTTATTTGGAGATGGGCATAATATCCCATTTGAAACTTTCTTAGGGTTTAAGGGGAATAAGGTTCCTGATATTGATTTGAATTTTTCAGGTGATTATCAATCCTTTGCGCATAACTATATGAAATCATTGTTTGGGGAAAATAATGTTTTTCGGGCGGGAACTATCGCAACTGTAGCTGATAAGACGGCTTTTGGTTATGTAAAAGCATATGAACGGGATCTAAATGAAAACGTGCGTAAACAAAAACAAAAGGATTTAGGGATTAGTAATTTAGACGATGTTCATCTTTCGGAAGAAGAGGTAATATCATTTAAAACAGCTGAGATTGAAAGGCTGTCTGCTGGTTCAACAGGAGTTAAGCGAACGACTGGTCAGCATCCGGCTGGAATTTTAATCGTTCCTGATGATATGGAAATTTATGATTTTACCCCCATACAATTCCCGGCGGATGATATTAAGGCTAAATGGAAGACAACCCATTTTGATTTCCATTCTATTCACGACAATATTTTGAAAATGGATATTTTGGGACATGATGATCCAACGATGATTCGTGCATTACAAGATATGTCAGGGATTGATCCAACAACTATTCCAATGAATGATGAAGGGGTCATGAGCCTTTTTCAATCACCAGATGTTTTGGGCGTTAAGGCAGAAAATATTTTCTCAAAAACTGGAACGCTAGGTGTACCAGAATTCGGAACAGCTTTTGTCAGGGGGATGTTACAAGAAACGAAACCGACCAGTTATGCTGACTTACTCCAAATTTCAGGACTATCTCACGGGACCGATGTATGGCGAGGTAACGCAGATGAATTGATCGAAAATGGGTTAGCTGATATTTCTACCGTTATTGGAACACGAGACAAAATTATGACGGACTTAATTAATTGGGGGGTTAACCCTGAATCAGCCTTTCAAATTATGGAAAAAGTACGTAAGGGAAAAGGCGTTTCTGAAGCCTATCAAGCTGAATTGCGTGATGCAGGAATCCAAGAATGGTATATTGAATCTCTTCAAAAAATCCAATATATGTTCCCATTGGCCCACGCTGCTGCCTATGTTTTGATGGCTTTGCGGATTGCCTACTTTAAAGTCTATTTTCCAACTTTGTATTACGCAGCTTACTTCTCGATTCGAGCTAGTAATTTTGATATTGTTACGATGTCTCGTGGCTCACAAGCACTCAAAGGTCGAATCATAGAGATTAATGGCCAAGGATTAGATGCATCAGCTAAAGACCGCGATCTTGTGACCGTGTTGGAAGTTGCTAATGAGGCAACTGAGCGTGGAATTGATTTTGGGATGGTAGATCTATATAAATCAGATTCGGAACAATGGATTATTGATGGGGACGTTTTGTTAGCACCTTTCAATGCAGTTCCTAGTTTAGGGGATAACGTTGCAAAGAAAATTATTGCAGCTCGAGCGGAAGGCGAATTCTTATCTAAGGAAGATTTGGCTAAACGTGGAGGTGTTTCTCAAACGTTGATGCAATTTTTCGAAGATAATGGTGTTGTTGATGGAATGTCTGAAGAAAATCAGATGGCACTTTTTTAAAAATGATGTATAAAAAAAGGTGTAATGATTGGTTTAGTTAAATTTTATACTTATGTGAGAGGTTGGGTGTTTTTATCCTAACCTCTTTTTTTTACGATGAACTTTCATTTTATTGAGATAAATGATTAATTCATAAAGGCTGCTTTAGGCTTAAGATGGTTATTCTAAAATAATAAAATTAAAAGTTCTTTTTAAATAAGCTGCTTTTATAAAATTTAAATCTAGTATTATCAAGGGATAGAGATGTCGATAACAACGTTCGTCAAAAAAATATCAAATCAGTAGTTGACGAACAATCGGATCTAAGGTATATTAATTAAGTCAGATACGAACGGCAACTTCGGTTGTTGAAACGAATGACAAAATTAAATAAAATAAGTTGTTGACATTAAATCGGCTACTTG
>AEKF01000112.1_pt1 | contig 11574 bp, 9 predicted proteins | sample 342668 | NCBI WGS metagenome assembly AEKF01 (sample SAMN02954267, study PRJNA50815) | food metagenome | biome: terrestrial; feature: fermented food; material: kimchi; isolation source: Jonggazip commercial cabbage kimchi | place: South Korea | collected 2009-06 | reverse complement strand
CTTGGGAATTGTTATGATTTTCTTGGTTCGAATGATCGTTCGATTGATGGATGGAGTTAAATAGTTAACTGAATTAAAAGGGGATTGAGACGATTTGTTTCGACCTCCTTTTTTATTTTAGAATGGTGAATTAGATAATAAAAATTATTTATCAAATCAAATTTAAAGAGTTTCAGACAATTAATCAAATTCTGATTATGATACAATTAACTATATAAATAAGGGTAGTATTTTAATTGATATTTTGAGGAGAAAAATAAATAATGGGAATTACCACATTAAAAAAAGATGCGTGGCAAAAATTAAAAAATAATTGGCGATTTTTCGTGGTCTTAGCTTGGCCATTAATTGCCTGGCAGATCTTTACATTGTTATTATCATATGGTGATGGCTTTCAAGAAGGCGTGACATTAGTTAAACCCTCGTCCATTCTATTTGCGTTAAGTCGGACGTTATGGGCTGGTTTAATTGAAGCAATCGTGATTGGGGCTGTTTCACTAGGTGTGATGTGGACCATGGTCGAATGGAGTCGTAATAATGGTAAAATGGAGCTAAAGCAAGTTGGTTTAGTAAGTTTTCGCTTCTTTAATCGGGAAACTGTCGTTGATACGGTTGTTTTGATGGCTATTCGATTTTTATATACATTGTTGTGGTCATGTTTATTCGTGATTCCAGGAATTATTAAAAACTTCGCATATTCGCAAGCAGAATTTATTTATGCTGAAGATGTAAAGCGTGGAGTTGCTATTGAGTCAATTAATGAATACATTTCACGCTCACGTGTGATGATGGATGGACATAAGTGGGAATATTTTGTTTTGCAAATTTCATTTATTCCTTGGTGGATTTTGGTTGCTTTGACTAGTGGATTGGCGACTATCTGGGTAGTTCCATATTATGAATTAGCAACGACTAATTTTTATCTAGCTTTAAAAAAAGCACAAGCCGATGATTTAGGTGTAAATTAAAGCAAGTTTCTTAAACTGCTGATGAAAAATAAACGATTAACACTGAAACTGGAACCGCTTTGTTCCGGTTTTATTTTACAAGAAAGAATGTTAGATCTAGTTTAGGGGTAATTTAGATGGAACAACAGATAGCGTCAAAGCGACGATATATAACTGGATTTGACGGTTTAAGAGCAATAGCGGTCCTAGGCGTGATTGGTTATCATTTGTGGCCAGATCGCATTGTGGGAGGGTGGCTTGGTGTGCCTCTCTTCTTTATTTTATCGGGTTATTTAATTACGGATTTATTACTCCAAGAATATGGTCGGACGGGTCGAATTAAGATTTGGTCGTTTTGGATTCGACGTTTGAAACGTTTGATCCCAGCATTACTAGTAATGCTACTGGCAACTTCAGTTATTATTTTTTGGTATTTTAAACCGTTGCTTTATAATTTGCGCTCAATTGTATTGACTAATTTGGTTTATGTTTATAATTTTTGGGCTATAAAGCACGGCGGATCATATTTTGATCAATGGCATAATCCATCTCCATTCACGCATCTTTGGTCATTATCAATTGAAGGTCAATTTTATTTATTTTGGCCCATCATTGTTTTGATATTGGTACGTTTAAAAGTATCAAGGCGTAAGATTAGTAGTGGATTAATGATTGGTGCTCTGTTATCAGCTATTTTAATGGCAGTATTTTATAGTTCAACCAATTTAAATCGAGTTTATTATGGGACCGATACGAGGCTATTTGCGATTTTGCTAGGAGCATCTTTAGCATTTATTTGGCCATCAAACAAATTTAAATTGGTGGTTAAACCAGCTGTTAAAAGGAGTCTAGATTTAATCGGTTGGCTTGCATTAGCTATTCTCCTGTTTGCTTTATTCACATTGAATGGACAATGGGCTTTCACGTATTATGGTGGCATGTTTTTGATTACTATCGTGATGATGGTACTAGTGGCCGTTACTGCACATCCGGCTTCGACCTTCAGTAAATTATTACATCATCGTATTTTGCGATATTTAGGGACTCGATCATATAGTATATACTTGTATCAATTACCGGTCTTTGTGATCTATAGCCGTTTTACCGGGCATCCAGCTAAACTACTAGATAATATAATTGAGATTATATGGGTATTAGTATTAGCTGAAATTAGTTATCGTTATATTGAAAAAATATTTAAAGGTACGCCGATTTGGTCTAAAATTCCAAGAAATGGTGGTATTCAAATCTATGCGGCGAGCGCTTTGTTTTTATTGGTAAGTGGGACTCAGGCGATATTGACGCCACAAGCTGGACAAGATCCGCCTAAAACCAGCTTGGAGAATCGATTAACTAAGAATAAACAACAATTGGCTCAAGCAAATAAAAAGGCTAAAATAATTGCTAAGCAGAATAAAAAGGCAGCCTCTAGCGTGAAACCAGCTGATCAAACGTTATTGGATCAATATGCGATTAATGAGCAACAATTCGAAAAAATGCAGAAAATTCCAGTTTCAGCTGTAGGCGATTCATTATTGTTGAATGCAGCGCCTAATTTACAAAAAGTTATACCGCAAATGACGGTTGATGCTAAAATCGGGCGTCAGATGACAGATGTGATTAACATTTTGAAAACTTTAAAAGATCAACATAATCTAGCAGATCGTATTTTGATTACGAGTGGAACCAATGGGACGATCTCAAAGGAACAAATTAGTCAAGTTATGAAGATTGCTGGGGATAAACGTCAAGTTTATTGGGTGAATGACTTTGCAGATCGTAATTGGGTTGGATTGAACAATCAAAATCTCCAGCAACAAGCCAAAAAATATCAAAATTTAAAAATTGTAAATTGGAACATTTTGGCATCTCAACATTCAGAATGGTTGGGAAATGATCGGGTTCATCCAACGCCGACTGGATCGATTGAATACACGAAGAGTATTCTTAGAATTATTTTAAATACTGGAAAAGATCAGTAGGTCTATTAATCATAATCAAGCCAAAAAATGTATTGTTTGGAAAATACAGAGATCAAAAATAACATTTGATCTTAAATTATAATTAAATTGAGATTGGGACTGGGAAGTCCTGATCTTTTTTTATATTGTATTATTTTATAAGTTGACAGTTTCATAAAACTTACGGTATATTATTAACCAGTTAAGGAGTTTGTGAAATGGACCAACAAATTGAAATAAAAGCGATCCAAATTGATGCTTTATTAAACCAATTACATACAGTTGCTGAACAACAACGTGAAATTCTTTTTAGTAAGACTCAGAGTACGATTACTAATACCCAGGGACATATCTTAATGTTGTTAAATCAAAAAGGCCTACAAACTAATAAGGAATTAGCAGAAGCTTTGCAGATTAGTCCGGCAGCTATTACCAAGGCCATGAAGGGGCTGCAGAAAGATGATTGTAATTGTGTGGTACCAGTGATTGATCAAAAAGATGCACGGTTAGTAAGATTTACCGTTAATCAACAAGGAGCAGCATTGGCAGAAATACATGCGGAGCAGCACGCAGAAACGTTAGCAGTTTATGATGCAATTATTCAACAATTTTCAGCAAGCGAACAACAGGTGATTAGCCGTTTTATCACTGAATTGGGGCATTGTCTAAAAGAGGAGTAGGATTATGCAAAAAAAGAATCGTCGTTTGCGCTGGGTGCTGATTCCGGTCATAGCGGTTATTATTTTATTGGGATTAATTTTTCAACGAGCTTGGCAAAATGAAAAGGCGAATCAGGGATTAGAAGCGACAAAAAAAATAAACATCGTGACGAGTCTTGCTGTTTATGGTGAAATGGCGAAAGCTGTAGTGGGTAATCGGGGGCAAGTAGATAGCATTCTTACTAAAGCTTCCATTGATCCGCATGAATATGAGCCCAGTGTAGAAACTGCTAAACAGTACGCTAAGGCGCAATTGATTATTTCCAATGGAGCAGGATATGATGCTTGGTCAACAAAATTTGCTAAGGCTAATCAAAAAGCCCAAAAGATTAATGTGAATCAAGTTGTTGGATATCAAGCTGGGGATAATGAACATTTTTGGTATCAACCGATGATCGCTAAGCAAATGATGCAACCATTAGTGGATAAATTAAGTTCTATTGATCCCGCATCGAAGTCATATTTTGAAGCCAATGCAAAAAAGTACATGGCAACTTTACGTCCCTTGGAAAATAAACGGAATAAATTATCAGTACAACTTAAAGGTAAAAAAATTATGGTGACTGAACCGGTTTATGATAATGCCTTGACCGGTTTAGGGGTAAAAAATATTAATCAGAATTTTTCGCGTGCAATTGAAGCTGGGAATGATCCAATCCCCACTGATGTTTTAGCCTGGAATGATACTTTAAAGCAAGGTGAGGTGGCTTTTGTTGTAAATAATCCGCAAGCTGAAAATACTGTGACAAAACGGGCTGTGAGCATGGCACGTCAAGACAAGGTTCCAGTAGTTGAAGTGACGGAAACCAAGCCGGATGATAAAAATTATTTACAGTGGCAATTAGAAATATTAGATCAAATTGAAGAGGCATTAAAATCATGAAAATTTTAACGGGAAATCAAATTGGAATCAATCTAGATGGTCGCTGGTTATATCGAGATGTTAACTTTGAAGTCCAAGAACATCAAGTTTTAGCTTTATTAGGGGAAAATGGAGTTGGGAAAACAACGTTATTAAAAGCATTAATGCAGGAAATAAACTTGACGGAAGGAAACTTTGAATGGGCAAAAAAAGACGTTGAAATTGCTTATGTTCCACAATATCGTTCAGATATGCAGGCTTTTCCTTTGAATATTAAAGAATATATTGGGCTAAGCTTTGATCGTGGTTGGCGCCCTTGGTTGTCACGCACTGAAAAGGATTGGCTGCAACACATCATTAAAGATACGAAATTAGATCAAATTGCTAAACGACGTATTGATCAAGCTTCGGGCGGCGAACGGCAACGAGCTTTTTTAGCTCAGGCACTTTTGAAAAATCCCGATGTTTTAATTTTAGATGAGGCCACTGCTAATTTGGATCAATCCGCTAAATTTGAATTAATGGATGTGGTTAAACATTATCGTGATCATCATAATTTAAGTGTGATTATGGTAAGTCATGATCTAGAAATTATTCAGGGCTATGCAGATGACTATTTAAGGTTGGGACCTGATGGAAGTGAGTTTGGGCCTTGCCAAAGTTTAAAAATGCGTGAAGGGGAGCAAAATGTTTAGTTATACGTTTATGCAAAATGCATGGATTGTGGGGACGCTCATTGCAATTATTTCAGCGATGATGGGGGTCTTTGTGGTGGCCAAGCGAATGTCTTTTTTTGGTCACGTTTTGAGTGAAATTGGTTTTGCAGGAGCTTCATTTGGAATTTTTATGAGTTGGTCTCCATTGTGGGGGATGCTTTTATTTACGGCGGTTTCGGCGATTAGTATTGGTCAGTTAGGTTTGAGCGAACATCGATCTGAATCGATCATTTCAGCAGTTAGTGCAGTGGCAATTGGATTAGGAGTAGCTTTTCTTTCGTTATCAGAAAAAAGTGCTAGTTCAGCAACGGGAATTTTATTTGGATCCATTTTTAGTATTAGTGATGAAAATGTCTGGCAAGTCATTGTATTAGCTTTGATTATTTTAGTACTGATGTTGGTGCTATATCGACCTTTTCGTCATTTTGCTTTCGACTATGAAACTGCAAAATATAGCCTTCATCATGAAACGGGATTAGAGATCATCTTCTTATTGATGATTGCTGTAACGGTGGCTATTTCAGCTCAGGTGGTCGGATCATTACTAATTTTTATTTTATTAGTGTTACCATCTTCTTCAGCAATGCGCTGGGGAAGAACAGTCTGGCAAATGATTGGATTAGCAATTATATTTGCCTTAATTGGGGTTTGGGGTGGCTTAGCTTTAGCGTATTGGACGAATCTTCCTGTGAGTTTCTATATTGCTCTGATTGAAGCGGGAATTTATTTTATAAGCTTGGCTCGGGCTCATTAATTTTATAAAAAGTCAGCGCGGTTGCTTTGTTTCTGTTAGAATGGTTAAGTCTTGTCATTTTGATAACAGAAATGATTTAAAGCTGAAATTGATAAAAATCAATTTGAATTAATTTGAAATTATAGCAGAGGTACCATTTTTAGTGGTAACTGCTTTATGAAACAGGTAAAAGGAGAATCATTAATGCTAACAGTATCAAATATTTCCGTCGCATTTAACGGGAAAAAACTTTATGACGATGTAAATTTAAAATTCACACCAGGGAACACCTATGGAATTATTGGAGCTAACGGGGCAGGTAAGTCAACTTTTCTAAAAGTCTTAGAAGGTAAATTAGCTCCTACAACGGGAAATGTCTCAATGGGTGCTAATGAACGAATGTCATCATTGGTTCAGGATCACTTTGCTTTTGATGAATATACAGTTTTAGAAACCGTGATGCGCGGTTATAAAGAGTTATACGATGTGAAGCAAGCTATGGATGAATTGTATCTTCATGATCCATTTACAGATGAAGATGGAATCCAAGTTGGAGAATTATCAGCTCGTTTTGAAGAAATGAATGGATGGAACGCTGAAACTGATGCACTTCAACTTCTTCAAAATATGGGGATTCCTTCAGAACTTCATTACACTTTGATGGCTGACTTACCTGAAACTACTAAAGTTAAGGTTTTGTTAGCACAAACATTATTTGGAAACCCAGATATTTTGGTCTTAGACGAGCCTACCAACGGACTAGATACTAAGACAATTTCATGGTTGGAAGATTTCTTGGCAGATTATGAAAATATCGTCCTTGTGGTTTCCCACGATCGACACTTCTTGAATGCCGTTTCAACAATGATTTTGGATGTTGATTTTGGTAAGATTAAGTTGTTTGTTGGTAACTATGACTTCTGGAAAGAATCATCAGAATTAGCAGCTCGTTTGCAATCTAATGCTAATTCAAAGAAGGAAGAACAAATTAAGGAATTGCAAGATTTCATTGCACGTTTCTCAGCCAATGCTTCAAAGTCAAAGCAAGCTACTTCACGTAAAAAGCAATTAGATAAAATTACACTAGATGACATTCAACCATCATCTCGTAAGTACCCATATATTCATTTTGAAACAACTCGTGAAATTGGAAATGACTTAGTTCGGGTCGAAAATGTTTCAAAGACTGTTGATGGGGTTAAAATTTTGGATGATATTTCATTCACTTTGTCTCCAAAGGAAAAGACTTTGATCATGGCTGAAAACGATATTGCTGCTACAGCAATATTGGATATCATGGCTGGTCGTATGGAACCTGATACAGGTTCAGTCACTTGGGGTGTAACGACTACTCGTGATTATCTAGCTAAAGATATGGCAGCCAATTTTGAAAAGCCTGAGATGCCAATTCTAGACTTCTTACGCGATTATGCTTCAAAGGAAGAAAATGACAATACATTCTTGCGTGGTTTGCTTGGCCGGATGTTGTTCCGTGGTGAAGATGCTGAAAAGACTTTGGATGTTTTATCTGGGGGAGAAAAAGTACGGGTGATGTTATCAAAGCTGATGTTAACTAAGACTAATGTTTTGTTGCTAGATGATCCTACTAACCACTTGGATTTGGAATCAATTACCTCATTGAATGATGGTTTAGTTGAATACGAAGGATCATTAGTATTTACTTCGCATGACCGAACATTTGCTCAAACTATTGCTGATCATGTTGTGGTTGTATCAGATCAAGGTTCAATTGATCGTGCTGAGATGAGCTACGATGAATTTATCGAACATCCTGAAGTGCAAAAACAATTAGAAGAGAAACAAATTATCTTATAAAACTAGATTGATCGATTTTTAACTATTCTTGTAGTTAGAAATTGTGTTTAATTTAGAATATTTAAAATAAAGTTATAAATTAGTCGGGACTTTTTGTTCCGGCTTTTTTGTTTAAAAAATTCAAATAAATAGATAAATAATATTGAATGTAGGTAGATATTATGAATAAATTCATGAAAAATTATAGGATATTTTGTGAAATTTTTGTGAACAAATTTAGGCTTGTGATGTTTTTTTAGACATAAATTATGAGAAAAAAAGATTTTGTAATTTCTGTATTAAACATTAAAGATGGCTTATAGCTGGTGTCTTTGGCACTTTCGTAGGTATTAAATTAAAATTCGATTGTGAATAGAAGGTCAATGTTGCCAAGGACTGTTTTGTATATTACTATGTGAAGACCGTTAGGGGCGGAAAGAAACATTGATTTTATTAAAATTAATCACATTCCATACAACTAACATTATTAAAGATGTTTGACTTAATCAAGAATGGTAGATGCGTTTTTAGAAATTAAGTATGAACTTTAAGGAAAAGGTGGGAGTATGTTGAAAAAACTTTTTTGTTGTCTTCAAATATTCATAGTGAGTCTAAGTAGCTTAGTAAGCCCAATTGATGTTTTAGCGAGTAGTTTGCAGCAGGGGTCTTCTCTACCGAAAAAAATTAAGATCCAATATACACAAATCAGAGTCCAACAAAATGGTCAGGAAATTCCAGCTAATACGGTGGTTGAAAGTCAAAATCAGGAAATTGAAGTTTTATATGACTGGCAAATACCTGATGGACAGCAAATTAAAGCAAATGATTATTTTATGGTTAATGATATTCCTAAGTCCTTTCAAGCGGCGAGTGCTTTGGGATTGAATATTGATGTTGTAGATGCCAGAGGACAAGTGATTGCTAATGGACAATATAATGGACATGCCAATAAAATTAAATTTATTTTCAAAAATGATTTACCAGCCAATGATCTAAAAGGGCATTTAAAGATTAATTTTAAAGCGACCTATAATGAAAAAGGTTGGGCTAATTTTCAAAATTAATCAACAAAATTATCGACTTTTTGACGATCGATATCAACAACGTGATACGCCCGTGACCACAAATGATTTAAATGATCAGTATTTACCAATTAAAAAAAGTGGACGTTATGATTATGATCCAAAGACTAAACAATTAACTTATACATGGCGTATATTTTTAAATCATGCCAAATTAAATAACGATGAATTCGTTATTCGAGATACCCTTCCCGAATATTTAAAAGTTTGATGCGGAAAATTTAAGTGTGCATTATGGACATTTAATTTTGAAAAAGGATGCTGATAATAGAATCTATGTAAATAATTTTAATCGACAGGGAGAGGTCTCAGGAGAAGATATATCGGTTAAGTTAGTTCATGACCGAGAATTAGTGATTCAAGGAAAGGTTGTGCCAGGTTATCAATATGATTATGAAATTAGTTACACTACATCAATTGGAACTGACGATGCTAATTTTAAATATTTGCGTGAGGGAAATGACATAAAGGTTAAAAATGTGGTGCAACTTGAAGATAATTATGGGAATGTTTTGGGTGGTGATGTTACAAATCTATCGTTTGTGGCAACTGGTCAAGGAGTTAGTAATTACATTGAGCCTGGCAAATTGGCGATTATTAAGCAAGACGAAAATGATCAAAAATTATTAGCAGGAGCTAAATTCAGTTTATATGATCAAAACAATAATTTAGTTAAATCTAATTTAAAAACGGACCAAAATGGATATGCTTTGGTAGATAATTTGAAACCAGGTCAATATCTTTTAAAAGAGATGAAAGCGCCAGTGGGGTACCAAATAGATAATAAAGATTTAACTGTGCAAATTGACGAAGGACAATTAAAAACTGTCACAGTTAAAAATAAATTACAGCCAACGTTAACAGAGGTAAATGGAAATTTAAAATGGTTCGACAAACATAATCTTAAAAATTACCGGCCTCAGCAAGTTGGAGTAAATTTAATGCAAAATGGACGATTATTAAAGACTACAATTGTCAGCGCTAAAGATAGATGGAATTATCATTTTGAAAAATTACCTGAATTTGACGAGAATGGACAACGCTATCAATATACAGTAAATGAATCAGAGATATTTAAATATAAGACTAAACAAGATGGATTTGATTTTATTCATGTTCTAAATGGAACGACTAGTATTCAAGGACAGAAGATCTGGCAGGATCAAAATAATGAGCAGGATTACGTCCACGAAAGGTTGAAATTGAATTAATTAGAAATAAAAAAGTGGTTCAAAAGATTCAAATTGGAGCAAAAAATCAATGGCAGTACCAATTTGATAATTTAGCACAATATGATAATCGAGGACGTGAATATAAATATGATGTAGCGGAAGTAGTGAATAAAAATTATGTTACTCAAAAGGATGGTTATGATTTTATAAATGTTTTTAAACCAATTTATATCAAAATCCATGGTCATAAAACATGGATTGATAATGATAATGCAGAAAAAACACGACCAAAACAAATTACAGTTAAATTGATAAAGAATGGGAAAATGATTCATAAGAAGGTGATCACAGCTCATCAAAAATGGAATTATGAATTTAATCAATTGGAAAAGTATGATGAAAAAGGTGATTTGAATCGGTATCAAATTGAGGAAGACCCAGTGAAAGGTATAAAACTCATATTGATGGTTTTAATTTGAAGAATACTTTGAAAGATGGTCAAACCAAAATACAAGGAAAGAAAATTTGGCAGGACGATAATGATCATGATAAATTCAGGCCCAAAGAAATTATTTTAGAATTGATGCAAGCAAACAATGTGGTAGCAACCCAAATTGTAACTAAACAAACTCAGTGGCAGTATGTATTTAAAAAACTACCTAAATATCAAAATGGTGTGAAATTGAATTATCAGGTTCGTGAAAAACCAGTTGAATATTATCAGATTAAATATAAAAATAATGATATTTACAATACGTTAGTGGGAACAACCCAAGTAACGGGTCAAAAGTATTGGAAAGACCAAGATAATAAAGCTGGGTTGCGTCCTAAAAAAATTACGATCAAATTATTACAAAATGAAGCAATTTATCGAACGGCTAAAATTGGAGCTAAAGATGGTTGGCATTATACTTTTAAGGCGTTGCCCAAGTATGATCAATTAGGTAAAGCATATCAATATACAGTTTCTGAGAATAAAGTTCCTGGTTACGATAGTAGACAACAGGGAAATGATTTTATCAATCAAATTAAACCATTAATTGTGGTAGCCGCACCAGACGAAAATTTGAAGCATAATACTACAACATTAAATCCAGTGATTTATAATGAAAAGGTTGAAAATAATCTGGTAGTGCCAATCATTAAATCAGTCGATGGAGAAAAATCAAAGCAAATATCGTTACTAATAAATAATGAGACATTAGAGCAACAAAAAAATGAACTGACTAAAAAAACAAGTCCGTTAAAAATAAAAACTATACATCCAATGTTGCATCAAGCAAATATCAATGTTTTGCCAAAACAGCAATGGGAATCAGTGGAAGAAATGATTCCGTTTTTGATGGACTATAAAATGTTTTCTACGACGATAATTGAGGAATTAAATAAGCCACTGAAATCGGTGGTCCAACCGGAAATATTACGGATGCCGCAAATATTGGTTGAAACGGAAATTAATCTTAATTCAACTAAGTTGGAAAATGAGAAGAAAATAGATCTGTCAGTTATAGAGGAACATATTGATGCTAGTGGGAAACAGATAGATTTTTCGACGAGAATAAGTGAA
>AEKF01000111.1_pt1 | contig 11765 bp, 10 predicted proteins | sample 342668 | NCBI WGS metagenome assembly AEKF01 (sample SAMN02954267, study PRJNA50815) | food metagenome | biome: terrestrial; feature: fermented food; material: kimchi; isolation source: Jonggazip commercial cabbage kimchi | place: South Korea | collected 2009-06 | reverse complement strand
TTGGGCTTTTGATCAACAGTCACCACAGTTTTTGGCTTGCGATAACGTTTTTGCATGCGGGATTTAATCCCTAATTCACGCATCAATTTGAGTGTCATATACTCAGATACTTTCGGCCCGTCGGTTTGTTGACTATAAGCAGCAATACGGCGATAACCATAAAATTTAAAGGTTTTCCAAACGTCTAAAATATAAGGTTTTAGAGATTCTCTACGCTTTTCTTGTCGACTGGGCTGCCAATGGCGCCAGTTGTAATAGGTACTAAGTTTGATTTTAAGTGCACTTAAAATACGCACAAGCGCGTAGCCTTGTGCTAAAAATTGGTTAACGAGCGGCAATCCCACATTACGGACTATTTTTTGGCTAGTAAGATGGCCGCTCAATGCCTGTCAGGCTATGCGTGATAAAATTTCGTTTTCTTCCTCCAAAATAGCGAGACGCTTTTCTAATTGCTTGACATCCTTTAACGTCTTTGACTGACCCTGAGTCATGACTGGGGTAGCTTGCTTGACCCAAATAGCAATAGAATCTTTTGAAGGTCCAAATTCCTCTGCTAATGACTTAAGTGAACGTCCTTCTTGGTGAAGTTTAACCAGTGAATCTTTAAAATCTTGTGAATAACGAATTGACATAAAAATACGCCTATACTTTCATTTTACGGACTGAATAAAAATAGTCCATTTTTTTAGTATAAGAGCAACACTCTTGAAAAGAAAAAATAACAACGAATCCAATAAATGAGTTGAAAAGACAGATTTAATTTATGATGAACTAAATCTGTCTTTTTTTAAATCTATAATTAGCTGAAAAACGAACGTTTAAAAATATAAGTTGAAAATTGTTCAAAAATAAAGAAGAATTTTTCTATTATAATGTGAATTAATGTACAAAGCCGTCTTAATAGAGATGTGGCTTTTTTTAATGTCAATATTTGGGTGTGCCAATCGTTTATTAACAAGATAATATAATGATAATGAAAGGGTTAACAAGTTAGATATCATCGTTATTATTCCCGTAAATATGAGGAAATGAACAATAGCGTGTCAACACTTTGTGAAAAAAATATGCAATCATGATCGGCTCGTCAGGAACATCAGTGCGATGAATTGCGAACAAATGTTTGTGAAGACAATTATTGTCATTGTACGCTCTCAAAAGGTCAACTATGCTATGTAAATAGTGACATTGGAGGAGAAAATAATGACAATATTTAAAACAAAAGCAGTTGTTCAGGCAGATGGCTACCTGAATAAAACACCACCTTTTCAGTTTCTTTTACTATCACTCATGTTTCCATTATGGGGGGCTGCAGCTAGCTTGAACGATATTTTAATTACGCAATTTAAAGCAGTGTTTACGCTGTCAAATGTTGCCAGCGCATTTGTACAAAGTGCATTTTACTTGGGCTATTTTGTACTGGCTATTCCAGCCAGTCGCGTGATTCAAAGAACGAGTTATAAAATTTCAATTTTAATTGGGCTCGGGCTGTATATGGCTGGGTCGCTATTGTTCTTTCCAGCCAGTCAAATGGGCACATATAGCGTATTTTTAATTGCAATATTTGTTTTGGCAACAGGGTTGAGTTTTTTGGAAACTAGCGCTAATACCTATTCTAGTTTATTAGGTCCTAAGCAACACGCCACTCTGAGACTCAATATTTCGCAAACATTTTATCCTGTGGGATCAATTATAGGTATTATATTGGGAAAATATCTTATTTTTGGCAATGGGAAAAGCTTGGCGCAACAGATGGCAGGAATGAACGCCAGCGAAAAGCTCTCATTTGGCCACAAAGCTTTGGCACATACATTACTGCCTTATCAATGTTTGCTTGTGGTGTTAGGTGCTGCTTTTATCATCTTGGTTTTGACACAATACCCAAAGAAAAGGCAGCAATCACTAACTGTTGGGCAACCAAATGCAAAGCTTCTGGACACACTCAAGTACTTATGGCAAAACAAGCCTTTTAAAAAAGGTATTTTGGTTGAATTTTTCTATGTTGGTATGCAAACAGCGGTTTGGAGCTTTACAATTCGACTTGCTTTGACGTTGAATAGCCATTTTAATGAACGATATGCTAGTAATTTTATGATTTATGCTTACGTTGCTTTCTTTGTTGGTAAATTTATTGCCAACTTGTTAATACCAAAATTTGGTGCAGGTCATGTTCTTCTGTCGTATGGTGTGATGGGTATTGTGGCGTTGCTCTACGTCACATTGGTACATGATGTTTCAGCATTATATGCTTTAGTGCTAGTGAGTGGCTTGTTTGGACCGGGTTGGGCAACTATTTATTCGGAAACGATTAAGACGGTTCAGGTGCCAAGACATCGTGAGACAGCTGGTGCTATTTTGGTTATGAGCATTATTGGTGGCGCCATTTTACCACTGATACAGGGTGCTGTCGCCGATCTGACGGATATGTCTACAAGTTTCAGCATTGATTTAATCGCTTTTGCCGTTGTCGCTTGGTTTGCCAAGACAATGGTGCGGCAAGAAAGAGAGGCACAACAGCATGACACAAAGAATCAATTTGCCGGAGAAGTTATTTGATAAAACACCTTATAACATTTATCAAGATGAGCATTTTACGGTGACGACCATGCAATATGATACAGGCGTTGCTGGTTTGAAAATAAGTAATAGTCGTGGCTACATTGTGATACTTCCTTTTCAAGGTTTCATGATTTGGGATGCCGTTTTTGATCAATTATCTCTGAAAATGGCATCGGCATTTGATAAACCTTATTTAGGAACGCAGGTGACTGATACGTATGGTATGTTTCAATTTACATCCGGCGTTTTAGCCAGCGGTACGCCCAGTGAGACAGATCAGCACCCATTACATGGTGAATATCCGATGACCAAGCTTGACCATATTTATTTAGAATTTGACCAAGATAATATCATAATTGGCGGCGAGTATGAGTATGTAAAAGGATTTGGATATCATTATCGAACCCATAATACTGTTATCATGCACGCAGGTTCAGCATTGATAGATATTGGATTAAAAGTGACTAATCTCAGCAACTATCAAACAATGCCTTTGCAATATTTGAATCATCTTAATTATTGTTATCTGGATGGCGCAACGATGACAGCTAACATACCAGAGAATGCACTGACATTAAGACAATCAATCCCGTCCCATGTCAAACCGACAGCCAGCTGGCGGGCATTTAATCAAGCGTTAAAAGCAAGTGGCGAAGTCATTGAGGTGCTAGATAATGGTAGTCGTTTTGACCCGGAAATTGTATACATGTCAACAGATTTGCGTCCGTTAGTTGACCGAGCTGTTTTTAAAATGTCACTACCAAATGGACCGACATTTGTTACGTCATTTAACACAAAAGAATTACCGTTTGTTACGAGGTGGTTGTTAAATAATCCTGATCAACAAGTAGCGGCATTTGCCATTCCGGGTACTAGTCACCCTGATGGGTATAACGCTGCTAGTCAAGCAGGTACTTTGATTCATCTTGCGGCTGGTGAAACACAGTCATTTACGGTGACGACTGGAATTGGAGAATAATATGGTAAAAGATATTGATGTATTAGTCATTGGGTCAAATGTAATGGATTTAATCAGCTATGTTGATCGTTTACCGCATAAAGGCGAGACAGTTGAAGCACCAAGCTTTGAGATGGGATTTGGCGGTAAAGGTGCCAACCAAGCAGTAGCAGCCAGTCGATTGGGCGCTCGGGTTGCAATGCTAACGTGTGTTGGCAATGATGGCTTTGGCGTAAAAACACGTGCCAATTTTGTGGCCAATCATATTGACATCAGTGGTGTATTAACAGGAAATCAGAGTAACGGCGTGGCACCAATTTTTGTTGAAAGTAACGGTGACAACCGTATCTTGATTGTGCAGGGTGCAAACACTGAACTCACACCAGAAGTATTGTTGGATAAAATCGACTTGATAAAACAAGCAAAGGTTATTGTGCTGCAACAAGAGGTGCCCATGCCAACTAATATTAAGGCCATTCATTTGGCAAAAAAATATAATATTCCAATTATTTATAACCCTGCACCGGCGCACAAATTACCGTTAGACGTTTTGCAAATGATTGATTATCTGATTCCTAATGAATCTGAACTTGCTGCTATTACTAATATGCCAGTGTCAACAGTTCAGGAAACCAAATCTGCGGCGCGACGTTTGTTGTCATTTGGCGTGGCAAATGTCATTGTGACAATGGGCGATCGTGGCGCACTTTGGATAACTGCAGGTCAAGAAGCAACATTAGTTGATGGTCAAGATGTCAATGCCATTGATACTACCGGTGCAGGTGATGCGTTTGTCGGTTCGTTTGCACATTATTTTGCTCAAGGTGAGTCACTTGATGCAGCAATTGCTCAAGCTAATGCCTATGCTGCGCTGTCTGTCATGGCGCGTGGTACGCAAAAATCTTATCCCAATATATGCAGTCACGTGACAAAAGAGGTTCACGCATGAAGCCTTTTAAACGGATTATGGTCATTGTTTTGGATTCGGTGGGTGCTGGCGCGGCACCTGATGCAGCTAGCTTTAATGATGTTGGTTCTGATACGATTGGGCATGTTGCACATGTGTATCATGGTTGGCTTCATTTGCCCAATTTACAAGCAATGGGATTGGCAAATTTGCATCATGGTGGTCTTGAGGGTGTTAGCGTCGAAAGTCAACCCATTGGTGATTTTGGTACCATGCAAGAAGTATCAGCAGGCAAAGATAGCATGGATGGTCATTGGGAAATGATGGGCTTACCAGTTAAGCAACCCTTAGCGACATTTCCAAATGGCTTTCCAGATGAACTGGTAAGCAAGATTTCTGAATTTGCAAATCGGAAAATCTTGTTGAATCGCCCCTATTCGGGAACAGAAGCGCTAAGGGACTATGGCGCTGAACAGATTGTGACTGGGGGACTGATTGTTTACACATCTGGAGACTCGGTGTTACAAATTGCAGCGCATGAAAACGTTGTGCCGGTAGCTGAGCTGTACCGAATTTGTGAATATGTACGTACTTTAGTAAATCAGCCGCCCTATCAAATCGGGCGTGTAATCGCTAGACCGTTTGTGGGTCATGATGCAGGTGATTTTAAACGGACTGCCAATCGTCGTGATTTTTCTCTTAAACCCACTGGGGAAACGGTATTAACAAAGTTACAAAAAATGAGTGTACCTGTGGTTGGCATTGGTAAAGTTCAGGATATTTTTTCCGGTGAGGGAATTGATACGGCTTATCATAATGAAAGCAATGACAACGGCATGGTTCATTTGCAGCATGTGATGGACACGACACCTAATGGTTTTGTGTTTACTAATTTAGTCGATTTTGATGCTATGTACGGGCATCGCAGAGATCCGATTGGTTTTGGACATGCTTTGATGGCATTTGATCAAGAACTTGGTGATGTGTTAGGCAAGATGAATCGGGATGATCTTATTATGGTTACAGCGGATCATGGCAATGATCCAACTTTTCATGGTACTGATCATACACGTGAAGTGGTACCATTGTTGAGCTATTCACCAAGACTGATTCAATGCGGGAAAACGTTAGGCAGACGCCGAACATTTGCTGATCTTGGGGCAACGGTTTTGGAAAATTTCGGTGGGCAGCTAGATAATGGCACAAGTTTTTTAGGAGAATTACAATGAGTACACATATTGATGCAAAACAAGGTGACATTGCAGAAGTCGTCTTGTTGCCGGGCGATCCCTTACGGGCAAAGTTTATCGCTGAAAATTTTTTGGCAAATGTCACCCAATACAACACGGTTCGTAACATGTTTGGATATACAGGTACTTATCAAGGCGTGCGGGTTAGCGTGCAAGGTTCTGGCATGGGAATTCCGTCATTATCAATTTATACCACAGAGCTTATTCAAGATTTTGGGGTCAAAAAAATAATTCGTGTCGGCACAGCTGGCGGATTGTTACCTGAGCTAGAAATTGGGGATGTCTTGTTAGCAGAAGGGGCGTCAACAGATTCCAATGTCTTACAAGCCACTTTTGGACAATCAATTGCTTTTGCACCTTTAGCTAATTTTGATTTGTTGTGTCAAGCGCATCAATCTGCTAAACAACTTGATATTCCTGTGCGCGTTGGTAATATTTTTGCTGCTGATCGTTTTTATAATGATGAAATTGATAATCATAAATTGGCGCAGTATGGTGTTATGGCTGTCGAAATGGAGTCAGCTGGGTTATTCTTGATTGGCGCTAAATATCATGTTCAAACACTCAGTATTTTGACGGTGAGTGACAATTTAGTGACTCAAAAGTACGCTGATGCTAAAATGCGCGAGACTGCATTTCAGGATATGATGCGTTTGGCTCTGGCAACAGCTGTTGTAGTTTAATTTTGCTACTAAATTAGTGATGCATTTGTTGCCAAATGTCATCACTCATCAATTGAGTGCAATCAGTGTGCTAAATATCTTTTTGTTTGTTTCATTTAATGTTGCTTCAGTTATCCGCCCATTACTTTTGAACCAAGTGATATAGAATTTGATTAACCCAGAAGAAATATAGACATTAACGAGATATTTCTGCTGTTCATTTTGTATATTAAGTGAATCATTTAGTGACACTAATAATAATTCTTCCAGTCGCTGCACTAATTTGTAATGCGCATTGTTCAAACAAAGCTGACGGAATCCAACACAGTTGCTTTTTAAAATACGTCATAACCTACCACCATAAAGCAGTCCAATTAATTTATTGACTTCTAAGTAAAATACCAGGAGTTTTGCTATGAGTTAACTATGATCCTAGGTGGTCACTAAAACATTCCTTAATTTAGGGTCTATAATTTACAAATACCCCCTCGAAAACGTTGAAAGAATAACCCCTAATATCTATAATGTAGATATTAGGGGTTATTTATTTTTATATACCAGAAATAGCTTCTTTTATTCGTTATTTTTTCGATACCTTTTAGAACGATTTTGACCAGGAAATAAACGATCATGCGATCCGACTCGAATGCTAATTAAGACGAGTTCATCTTTATCAATCGTATAAACCACCAGGACATCGTGAGTTTCGCTTGGTGTTTTGTTTTTCGGGGTATCTTCGTAAGTGATAAAGGATGGCATTGAATACGTCATAAAGATCATAACGAAGCGGTCTTGTATGCTTGCGGAAGTTTTCTAAATCAGGTTGTATTAACGCAAATTGCGCTCGAGAAATATTGCTTGGAAAATCTGGCATGACAAACTCCTCAGTCGGTTTTCCACAATTCTACCAGATTCAGCAGATACTAGACAGGTTCTAAGAGGCATTTCACCATACTAACAAGAAAACCAAAAATTCCCAGATCATTAATTTAACATATCGTATCAAACCATGCCTGGAATATTATCTAGGCGTTTTTTTAATGTAATGGTATTTTCTGGCAGAAAGGTTGCATTATTGTGACTACAGTTGTAAACTAATAAGTGTTAAGAGGCTACAAACGTAAACTTAGAATTCAATTAATGGAGGAAGCCAATTGAAGGATGCAAAGAATGTAACCATCACCGATTCTGAATGGATGGTTATGAGAGCAATTTGGACAATGGGACATGCGACTAGTCGTGAACTAATCGATGCTATGAACGAATTAGAAGGCTGGTCAGCTTCAACAACCAAAACGCTACTTCACAGGTTGATTCAAAAACAGGCGGTTGCGCAGCATGGCGGCAGTCGACCATTCACGTATAAGCCGGTTGTTGGCGAGAAGGAATCAATGGCGGCAGCGGCAGATGATTTGTTTGACCATATGTGTGCGATGCGGGCTGGTTCAACAATTGCCGGCGTTATTCAGTCAAGGGAACTCTCACGGGCGGATATTGCGAACTTACAGGCGATTCTAGCTGAAAAGGCCAAAACAGCGCCCGAGGAAGTTCAGTGTAACTGCTTGCCAGGTGATCAAACGTGTTAAGACTGTGGTGTTCTGTTTACTTTTAGGATTGCTGCACAAAAATCCAGAATCTGGGATTTCTGATGGCGGAAACTTATTTTTAGGGGGTCGATAATCATGGCAAATAAAGAGGACAATATGAACATGAAAAACATGAGTGCTAAGAATATGGAAAATAATGAATCAAATATGAGTCATATGGATCATGATGACATGAAAATGGATCACAATATGACCGAAACGGATCATAATCAAATGAACATGGACCACGATATGACCGAAATGGATCATGGTCAAATGAACATGGACCACGATATGACCGAAACGGATCATAATCAAATGAACATGGACCACGATATGGCCAAAATGGATCATGGTCAAGTGAACATGGATCACGATATGGCCGAAATGGATCATGGTCAAATGAACATGGATCACAGCCAAATGAACATGAATCACGAAACTATGAATATGAGTGGGATGAATCACGGTGATATGGATATGGCTGGGACCGACATGATGATGCACGGTGGCTCAATGATGCATATGGGGAATTTGAAAGTTAAATTTTGGGTCTCCGTTGTCTTAGCGATTCCAGTTTTACTGTTAGCACCAATCATGGGTTTAAACGTTTCCATCCTTAGTTTCAGTTCACCGCTAATTGTTGGCATTATCATCGTTTTGTTTGATACAGCACTTTACTTTTATGGCGGAATGCCATTTTTAAAGGGGGCTAAAGCGGAAATTCAGGATAAATCTCCTGAAATGATGACGCTAGTAACCCTTGGAATTTCCGTTTCGTATTTCTACAGTTTGTACGCATTTATTGCCAACAACTTCTTGAACCCGGCAAATCATGTAATGGATTTTTCGTTCGAACTTGCAACCCTGATTTTAATTATGCTTCTAGGACACTGGATTGAAATGAATGCATTGATGGGGGCTGGGGATGCCTTACAAAAGATGGCGGCCCTGTTGCCTAAGACGGCCCATCTAGTTACAGATAATGGTGAAACAAAAGAAGTGCCAGTATCTGATTTAAAAGTTGGTCAAGCTTTCCAAGTGCGTTCAGGTGAGAGTATTCCAGCCGATGGTGTTATTACGGCTGGGGAGTCGACCGTGAATGAAGCACTGGTAACCGGTGAATCTGCTGCCGTTACCAAGAACGTTGGCGATAAGGTCATTGGTGGTGCAACCAACAATAACGGGACGCTAACGGTTAAAATTAGTGGTACTGGTGACTCCGGCTATCTTTCTCAAGTAATGAAAATGGTTCAAAATGCCCAGCAAGCTAAATCTAAAGCAGAAGATAAAGCTGATTTAGTTGCCAAGTATCTATTTTACGCGGCATTTGGTGTTGGGATTATTGCTTTCTTTGCCTGGTTACCCCAGGGATTGGCGACTGCAATGACGATCATGGTGACCGTCTTCGTGATTGCTTGCCCGCATGCATTAGGATTAGCGATTCCATTAGTGGTTTCTCGTTCTACTACGATTGGCGCTCAAAATGGGCTATTAGTTCGAAATCGCCAAGCCATTGAAGCAAGTCAACATGTTAGCCACGTTCTCTTGGATAAAACTGGCACGTTAACAGAAGGTAAATTTACGGTGAATGCATTGATTCCAAATGATGGGATTGATGAAACAACGTTATTAAGCCGACTGGCCGCCCTTGAAAATAATTCGACTCATCCGCTGGCCCAAGCAATCATTACTGAAGCCCAAGCGAAGGACATTAAAGTCGTTGCGGCTGAAAAGTCTCAAAATATTCCAGGCGTTGGTATTTCCGGTAATGTTGATGGCACTGACTATACGATTGTTAATGGTAACTATTTAACGAAGCAAGGGATCAGGTTTGACGAGGCTGCTGCTGATAAATGGGCTGCTAAGGGTAATTCCGTCAGCTTCCTATTGCAGGGCACCCAAGTTCAAGGAATGGTTGCTGAAGGCGACACCATCAAAGCGGGTGCTAAGGAATTAATTAGTGGTCTTCAGAGGCGAGGAATTACCCCCGTAATGCTCACTGGCGATAATCCAAAAGCCGCGGAACACGTTGCTAACTTACTAGGATTGACTGAATTCCATGCAGGCCTATTACCAGATGATAAGCAAAAGATTATTGCTGATTATCAAGCAAAGGGCAATCACGTCATCATGGTTGGTGACGGCGTAAATGACGCACCAAGTCTTGCCGCGGCCGATATTGGAATTGCAATTGGCGCCGGAACCGATGTTGCCATTGATTCCGCTGATGTTGTGTTGGTTAAATCAGAACCCAGCGATATTTTACATTTTCTTGATTTGGCTAAAATCACAAATCGGAAAATGGTTCAAAATCTCTGGTGGGGAGCAGGCTACAATATTGTCGCAATTCCACTCGCTGCCGGTGTGTTGTCATTTATTGGAATCATTCTAGACCCAGCCGTTGGTGCTGCGGTCATGGCGATGTCGACAATTATCGTGGCAATTAATGCGATGGGATTGACTGGTGAAAAGATTAAAAACGTGTAATTAAGTGATGACAAAAAGAGGAGAAAGATCAGCTGGTAGTCTGGTCTTTCTCCTCTTTATGATCATCATGTTAATTACTTATCTGGTTGCTCAGTTAATTTCGCCAATTTTTGATGCAGCCTAATGTCATATTGCCTGGTAATTGGCATTAACACCGCGACCACCCCGCAAATGGCAGCACCGATTCCTGCAATCACAAATAGGCGTTCAATACCAATCACATCAGCTAGGGGACCGGCAAAAATTAAGCCAATTGGTCCAGCTAGATTCGACAAAGAATTCAAAACGCCTAGAATCCGCCCTAACTCTTCTGCTGGATAACTTTGTTGAATCATTGCCATTAAAAGCGTTGTAAAAAATGGGGTCGCAATTCCTTCAATGATGTTTAAAGCTGCGAACCATAAAAATCCGGTTTGGTTACCTGGCAAAATGCCGCTAATACCGGTTGGAATGCCAACCAGGAAAAACGCGATGATTACGGGCTTCATCCGGTCCTGCCACTTACCAAAGAGGCCAATGATAGTGCCGCCGATTAGCATGCCAGTTGAATAAATGGCTTCAATTAAGCCAGCCTGACTAACGGTTCCCTGAAAGTATTTCATGGTCATGAGTGGATACATGCTGGCAGCAGGCATGTAGGTTAGTGTGAAGACGGCGCCGATCAACGTAATGTACCACAAGCCCTTGTTGTTCGTAAGTTGTTTGATCCCCAAGCGGGTGTTGTGGAGCACATGCATTGGCTGATCAATTTTTTCATTGTTAGGAATTTGAACCCACGTTAAAATACAAATCCCAATGATGGCCCCAAGTACGTCTAACAGAATCAAGTACTCGATGGGGATAAACGCAAATAAAAACGCGCCCAGTGCTGGGGCAATAATCATATTCGCGGATTGCACCATTCCCAGTTGGCCGTTCATACGGGTAATTTCTTTGTCTGGCACCATTGTGGGCATTACCGATTGAATCGTTGGCATCTGGAAGGTTTGCGCACAAGACCGCATCAGTAATGAAATAAAAATGAGCCAAAGTGGAAATACATGAAAGACCGTTCCGGATACGGAAAGAATAATAGCGAAACAGGCAGCAAAAACGTCCGGGAAAATTAGGAGGCCTTTTTTGTTCCACCGATCAAGCATAGGACCAACAAACGGACTAAGAATCACCATTGGCAGCATTCCTAAAATAGTAGCAATGCTCAATACCGTTGCTGAACTGGTTTTCTTGGTCAAATACCAAATAGTGGCGGCCTTCTTGATTATCAAATAATTTTTCACCACTTCTATAAGCGGCGCTAGCAATGGCACTGCATCCTTTACCAGCACTAATTATAAAATAACCCCTCACAAAACCTAT
>AEKF01000108.1_pt1 | contig 12398 bp, 8 predicted proteins | sample 342668 | NCBI WGS metagenome assembly AEKF01 (sample SAMN02954267, study PRJNA50815) | food metagenome | biome: terrestrial; feature: fermented food; material: kimchi; isolation source: Jonggazip commercial cabbage kimchi | place: South Korea | collected 2009-06 | reverse complement strand
GGGCTAACCAAATTCAAACCATTAACAAGTTGCTGGTAACGATTTTGCTTTTGTTGAAATTGTCGTTGCATTGCTGGGGTTAAGCGTTGTTCTAGCAAATTAAATTGATGTTGTTTTTGTTGAAGCAAATTTTCAAAATTATTCTGTAAATTTTGAGTTGCATGGTCTAAGCGCTGATTGACACCCTCATATAAACGTGTGGGTTCGTTTAGAACTCGACTTTGCCGTACCCGATCAAACCGTTCTCTTAAATATTGAAGTTTTTGTTCTAAAGCATGATTCATTTGAACCTGAATATTTAGAAGACCATTTAACACATCCGTTAATAAAATTGGTGTTGCAATTTCCGCAGCAGCAGTCGGCGTGGCTGCTCGTTGATCTGCAACGTAATCTGCAATAGTTGTATCTGTTTCATGTCCGACAGAACTAATGACTGGGATAGAGCTCTGTACTAACTGTAATGCCAAACGTTCATCATTAAAGGCCCATAGATCTTCCATGGATCCTCCACCACGACCAATAATCAAAACATCAAAATCATTTTTATTATCAACAGCTTGCAACTGTTTTAATAAACTCGGCACTGCATTTTCACCTTGGACCACAGCCGGATAAAGCGTAATTTGCGCAATAGGATAACGTCGTTGCACTGTCGTCATAATATCTCTGATGACTGCCCCACTAGGCGAAGTTATCACTGCAATTTTTTTAGGAAACCTGGGGATCATTCTTTTATTTCTATCAAAGAGGCCTGCTTGTTGTAATTTCTTTTTTAATTGTTCAAATTGAACCGCCAGCGCACCAATTCCATCCGGTTCAATTTTTTCCACAATAATAGAATAGCTTCCGCTTGGTGCATATAAATCTAAGTGTCCAACTATATTAACTTTCATCCCACTTTCTAGTTCAAAAGGCAATTTATTATAAACCCCTTGAAACATAGTGGCATTAATCACCGACTTTTCATCTTTAATCGAAAAATATTGGTGTTTCGGCCGAGGTCGAAAATTAGAAATTTCGCCCGTTAAATATACTTTTTGCAAGTAAGGATCAGCCGTAAATTTCCGCTTTAAATACTGCGTTAAAGCACTAACGGTTAAGTAATCATCCATTTTTATAACTCCATTTGATGGTGCTGTACTGCTAATTCAACAGTAGTTTGTAGCAAAGTAGCGATCGTCATAGGCCCGACTCCCCCTGGGACCGGTGTAATTGCTGATGCTACCTCCTGAGCTGTTGTAAAATCAACATCCCCCGTTAAATGTCCATCGGGCAAACGTGTTATTCCAACATCAATCACAACAGCACCAGCTTTTAAATCTACTCCCTGAACTAAACCTGGTACTCCTGTTGCTGCAATTACAACATCAGCCTGTTGTAAAAGGTTATGTCGTAATTCATCTGGCGTATAACGATGTAATAGTGCTACCGTCGCATTCTGCGCTTCCAATAAAGCAAACAATGGACGACCCACTAAAATAGAGCGTCCTAAAATTACGATGAATTTACCGGACAATTCAACTTGTGTTTCTGCTAGTAGCCTCATTATTCCCTTCGGTGTATTAGCAATAGGATAATATCCAGCTCGGTTAGCAAATAATTTTCCAATATTTAATGGATTAAAACCATCCACATCCTTACTAGGATCAATGGCCGACTGCATTTTTTGTTCATCAATTTGTTTTGGTACTGGGCTTTGTAATAAAATTGCGTCAATTGTATCATCTTGATTTAATTCTTGAATTTTATTCAACACATCTTCTTCAACTACATCAGCAGGAAATGAAATCGTTTGGCCGTTAATGCCAGCCTTAGCCGCTGCCTTTTCTTTATTTCGAACATAAATTTGACTTGCTGGATCATCACCCACAATAATCACTGCAAGTCCTGGAATAATTCCTTGATCGGCTAATTGTTGAACTTGATTCGTTACTTCGTTACGAACTTGTTGTGCAATTTCTTTTCCATTAATAATATTTGCCATTGATGCCTCGCCTTCCTTCACTACGTCCCATGAATTTATGCATTCTTTTGCATATTTTACCACAAATCACACAATTTAACTGATGATTCAACTTGTAAATTTTTACAAAAAAAGCTAATGATCGTTTTTTAATCGATCATTAGCTTTGAAATTTTAATTAGTTTCTTTTATCTTTTGCTTATGTTTCGGCTTACCCTTATCTTTTTGGTTACGCCGTTTAGACTTCTTTGCTTTTTCAAAACGTTCCGTTCGACTCACAACTTCTGTTTCAGCAGAACGTGTTGATTCCACAAATTCTGACTTTTTAGTAGAATTAACATCCGTTATTATTTTATCAGCCTTGACTTTAGGTTTTGCGACTTTAACCGTTTGTTTCTTTTTTAAATCATGCCGCTTTTTATTAGCATCTTTAGATGCAACTGGTTTCGTCACTTTCGCACTACCTGATTTAATCCCTAAGTGGCTAACAAAACTGGTCCAAGGTAAAATTTCAAATTCAACTTGAACTAATCGTTTCAAATCACGTGCATCATGATCATTACCCAAAGTAATCACAAGTCCTGATTTACCCATTCGACCAGTTCGACCAGCTCGATGTGTATAGGTTTCCCCATCCCGTGGTAAATCAAAATTAATGATAGCTGGTAAATCAATGATATCCAAACCACGAGCTGCCACATCTGTTGTTAACAAAAATTTAGCTTTACCTTTTCGGAAATTTTCCAATGCAGTAGCCCGAGTATTACTAGAATCACCTCGAACTAAAGTAGACATTGCTACGTGTTCATGGGATAAAAAGCTAGCCGTTGTTTTCAATGCCTTGGTTGTGTTGAAAAAAATCATTGCTTGAAAATGATTTTGACTAGCAAATTGGCGAATCCGTTTTTGCTTTTGATCATTCGCCGTTGGAATCATTATATGTTGCAGGCTTGTGGGCATTGGAACATCACGTTGATCAATCCGTTGAAATGAACGTTCAAAGAGTTTAGCTGGAATAGTTGGATCAACCGCAGTAGCTCCAAATAAGGCAACTTGAATTGTTTCGTCTCCATAAACATCCCAAATGTTTTTCAATTGTTCAGCCGTTTCTTCTTGAAGCAAAATATCAGCTTCATCTAAAATTAAAGTCCGCAACCGTTGAAGTTTTAATTTTTTATTGTTAACTAATTCGGCCACTCGACCTGGCGTTCCAACTAAAATTTCAGGATGTTTCTTCAAACGATCTAATTGATGTTTCACATTCGCTCCACCAGTCAATGCAAGTGTTTTTAATCCAAAAATATTAGCCCACTCTCGCATCACCCGTGTTGTTTGCATTGCTAATTCTTGCGAAGGAGCCATCACCAATAATTGTTCTCCATCACCCACTTGAATCTTTGGTAATAGGGGCCAAGTAAAGGCTAACGTCTTACCTGTTCCCGTTGGTGCTAATCCATCAATCGACTCACCAGCTGCCAAAGATGTTTCTACTGCTTCTTGAATTGGTGTCATAGCTAAGAATCCAGCCTGTTGTAACTGCTCTTTAATTTTTACGTCCATACTTTCCCCGTTCTAGTATTCCTGATCACTTGGGAATTTAATTCCCGCTGATTGTCGCAACTTAGTCAAAACTAAATTAACTTTTTGACTTAATATAGCTGCCTCTTCGTATTCATTAGTTGTTAAATTATCTTGTAATCCATTGGCAAAGAACATTGCCTCTTGTACCATTGGATTTTTCGGTGCTGGTTGACTAATGACCGTTAGATTTCCTTGACCATCATCATATTTAACCTCACCTAACTCTGCAATATTATCAATCACAATCGTATCTCGACGACCATGGACTTCAGATAATTCATAAGAATTAGTACTCTTCCCAAAGATTAATGTTACATCAAAGTTTGGATAGCGTAAGATAGCGGTCCCCCGACCATCTGCCCCATTATCTAATAATGTTGCAAAATAGTATTGATTTTCAGGTAATCCAAACAATTTAATCGCCGCATAAAGTGGATAAACGCCCAAATCAGCTAGTGCTCCAGCTGAAAATTCACGTGACAATACATTGGGATTTTTACCTGCTAAATAATCGTCAAATCGTGATGAATATTTTTCATAAACAAAAGTAGCACCTGAAATATGGTCCATTTGCTTAATTTTTTCTTCAATCACTTTAAAATTATCCTGATAAATGTGACGGGCTGCTTCAAATAATTTAACAGATGGGTTTTCTTGCAATAATGAATGTATCTTTTCATATTGCTCCGGATTATCAAATGCAGATTTTTCAACAATTACATTGACTCCGGATTTAATCGCTGATGCCGCTTGCTCAAAATGAAGACTATTTGGTGAGGCAATATAAACAACATCAATACCACTTTGTAAGAAGGCGTCCAAATCCGTCCATACGGCTTGATCCCCCGCAAAATTAGTGGCAAATTCTTGCCCTTTTTCCTCAGTTCGTGAATAAATCGCAACCAACTCATATTGATCAGTAGCTATCGCGGCCTCAATGAACATTTTTGTAATCCAATTCGTTCCAATAATTCCCAACTTAAGTGTCATCAACTCACCCTCCCTTGTATCAATTTCTATAACCCAATTATATCATTGATTACGTAAGATTAGTTTTATTCCGATGAATGATTAGTTACCAATTTAACATTGATTTTTAAATAAAAAACATCAGAGCATGTCGACTACGCCGATTGGTGCTTCTGATGTCATCATAGTTTTAAATTTAAACTCAAATATCTACGGACTTAGGCCTTAATAAAGACCGTTACCGTTTCAATATGTGTTGTTTGTGGGAACTGGTCAATTGGTTGTACTGATCCATCAATTTGATAACCATTTGCTAACAAATGCTCAGCATCTCGAGCTAATGTTGCAGGATTACATGAAATGTAAACAATCTTAGTTGGTTGCATTCCTGTTGCTGCATCAATTAATTCTGGAGTTAATCCCTTACGTGGAGGATCAACAAAGATCACATCCGGTTGAAGTTCAGCAGCTTGCCATTCAACCATCTTATCTTCAGCCTTACCCAATTCAAATTCAACGTTTTCAATTCCGTTAATTTTGGCATTACGTTTGGCATCTTCAACCGCATCTTGTACGATTTCAACCCCAACTACTCGACGAGCTTTAGCAGCAACTGATAATGAAATTGTTCCAATTCCAGAATAAGCATCAATTACTAGTTCTTCTCCTGTCAAGCCAGCTTTTTCAACGGCCATACTATATAACTTTTCCGTTGTTTGTGGGTTAACTTGGTAAAATGACATTGGTCCGATTTCAAAGGTCTTACCCCAGAGAGTGTCGGTAATATAATCAGCTCCCCAAAGAGTTTTATTCTTTGATCCCATGATCAAATTAGTCTTTTCAGAGTTAACATTTTGAATAATTGAAGTAACTTCTGGCAAAGCCTTTTTAATTCCTTCAACCAACATTTCAGCAACAGGTAACTTATTACGACGAGTCACAATGACAACCATCATTTCATGACTATAATACCCACGACGAACCATAATTGTTCGAATATCACCAGTATGCGTTTCCTCATCATATGCATCAAGTTGATAATGGCGCATTAAATCACGGACTACAATAATAGCTGCATCAATTGCTGGATCTTGAATATAATAATCTTCAATTGGTACCAATTGATGTGAATTACGTCGGTAGAAACCAGTCGTTAATTGACCACGGACCTTACGAACTGGCACTTGTGCCTTATTTCGATAACCAATTGGGTTTTCCATTCCAATTGTAGGCTCGATTGTTGCTGTTATATGCATCTTTTTAAATAATTCTTGAATTTGATTTTGCTTAAACTTTAATTGAGCATCATATGTTAAGTTTGCTAATGGTGCGATTCCAGTTGTTAAGGCTGCTTGGTTAACTTCGTGATTTCGTTCGTCAGACTCACGAATTCGCTTAATTACTCGGCCAAAGGCAAAGTTCTTTTGAACTTTAGTAACCCCTAATTTAACAACTTCACCCGGTACAGCATCGACTACGAAAATCGGATAATCTTCGACTTTTACCACACCCATTCCTTGGTATGTTAAGTCAATAACTTCACCTTCCAGTTCTTGATTTTTATAAACTGGTGCATTAATTTTTGCCATTAATTTTTTCTCCTCAAATGGTATTTGCGACAACTCATTTGTAAAACTGTCTCAAAAGACGGGACCGACCTTGCTCCTATCTAGAAACAAGGTAATAACAACTATAACATATTTCAAGTGTCAAATGTGAGCAACTTTTAATAACTAATTTACATTTATCCAATTAAATCAAAGCTTCCATTAACTTTCAGATACATCTAAAAGTTTAATTTTATCTGATTTAAATAATATGTTTTTGCGACCAAATTTGACGAACTTCTGCAACAAAATAAAGCGACCCACTAATGATAATTTTAGCTACCGGATCTTGTAACAATTCTTTATTTAATGCTATTTCCCAATCATCTTCAGCTTTGATATTTGCAATTGACAATTCATCTACTACAGTTTGTGGGTCAATTGCTGCCCTTTGATTGGGAGCAGTAAAGCTAACTACTATAACTCTAATTTGAGGTTCCTTAGCTAATTCATTCAACATTTTTAGATAATTTTTATCTGATAATACTCCAATAATAACTACCACCGGCTGTTCAAAATATCTTTGTTGAATTGTTTGAATTAAAGCTTGAATCCCCGCTAAATTATGGGCACCATCCAAGACTATTTCCGGATTTTGATTGATTTTTTCAAACCGAGCTGGCCATTCAACTTTCATCAATGCCTTTTGGATTAGTTCAAGTTGCATTGTGACATTTAGTGCTTGTAACGCTAAAGCTGCGGTTTCTAGAGCTACAGATACATTATCCAATTGATAATTACCTAACAACGCTAATTTTAAATTTTCGAACCGTCGCCCTTGTTGATCATACCAATCAAAAATCCAATCTCCGTCATCATTTTGCGTAATTTTTTTTAATTTAAATTGCATCTCCAGCTGGTATAAATGCTCAGTTTGATTCGAAATCACCGGTATAGTTAATTCAGGTAATCGTCCAACCACTGTAATTTGATTTTGGTTCTTGATGATTCCAGCTTTTTGTTTTGCAATTTCAGTAACTGTATTCCCTAGAACCTTTTGGTGATCCAAGCCAATCGTGGTAATAACTGCTACTAATTTATTTTTTATTACATTGGTTGTGTCCCAAGTACCACCAATTCCAACTTCCAACACAACCACATCCAAATTTTGTTGGGCGAAATATACAAACATTAAAGCTGTTAAAGTTTCAAATTCCGTGGGTCCTCCATCTGGTAATGTTTGATCCAATTTAATCAAAATTGGCTCCATTCTTTGCATAATACGCGTCAAATCTTGATCACTGATCGGCTTATTATTTATCTGAATTCGTTCATTAAAACGCATAATAAATGGCGAAGTAAATAAACCAACTTTTAATCCATGCTCTAATAGCAGCTGCTCCGTCATACGTGCAACTGAACCTTTACCGTTGGTTCCCGTAATATGAACATACTTTAACTGATCTTGTGGATTACCCAGAGCCTCAAGTAAATCATCAATTCGTGCAAAAGTATTTTTCTTTGCCCATTTATTACGCCCATGAATATAATTTATTGCATCATCGTAATTTTGAATCATTTTAGTATTCCTTAATTTTCTTAATCGTCTTGAACAATTCGATTAATTTTTAATGTAGCGACTAAAAAAGGTTGAGACAAAATTGTCCCAACCTCTATTATAAACATCTTCTAAAATTTATCCGTAATCAGTTTTAATAAAAACTATTTAGCAGCCTTCAATTCCATTAAACGTTCATTTGTAGTTGCAAATTTACTTTCCCAATCAGCTAGCTTTTCGCGTTCTGCCAAAACTACTTTTTCGGGTGCGGAATTTACAAATTTTTCATTTTTTAACTTACCTTGAGCTCTTTTAACTTCACCTTGGAACTTTTTAGCTTCATTTTCTAGGCGTATAATTTCGTCATCCAAATTGATTAATTCAGCCAATGGCACAATAACTTCAGCCCCAGTGATAACCTTCGTCATTGCTAACTGCGGAGCCTTTACTTCAGCAGAAACTACCAATTGCTTAGGCTTAACAAAGCGGTTAATATAATCAGAATTCGTTTTAATAATTTGCATCAATTCTTCATCAGAAGTTTGAACCATCACGTCAATCAAAGTTGACATTGGAGCATTGGCCTCTGTTCTAATATTACGAACTGCTGTAATTAAATCAACTAAGCGCTTAAAATCAGCTTCTGCTTTTTGATCATCTAATTGGTCATTAGCAGTTGGGAATTCAGCACTAGTCAATGAGTCCCCCACGTGCGGCATCGTTAACCAAATTTCTTCGGTTACAAATGGCATAATTGGGTGCAATAAACGTAGGGTTTGGTCCAAAACATACGCCAAAACTTGTTGAACATTTTGCTTGGCCTGATCATCATCCCCATTCAACGTTTCTTTCGTCATTTCAATATACCAATCGGCAAAATCATTCCAAATGAAGTTATAAAGGGTACGACCAGCTTCGCCAAATTCAAATTTATCAAAATTCTGATTAACTGTGGCAATTGTTTGGTTCAAGCGTGACAAAATCCACTTATCTGCTAAAGTTAAGTCAGTTTTAGCAGGTATTTTCACTTCTGTATCATCATCCAAATTCATGATGACATAACGTGACGCATTCCAGATCTTATTAATGAAGTTCCAAGCCGCGTCCATCTTAGTATATGAAAAGCGAACATCTAATCCAGGAGTAGATCCGTTAGCCAAGAACCAACGTAATGCATCAGCCCCATACTTTTCAATAACATCCATTGGGTCAATTCCATTTCCCAATGACTTTGACATTTTACGACCTTGTTCATCACGAATCAAACCATGAATTAAGACATTTTGGAATGGACGTCGACCTGTGAATTCCTTTGATTGGAACATCATCCGCGCAACCCAGAAGAAGATAATATCATATCCTGTAACTAAAGTATTAGTTGGGAAGTAGCGCTTGAAATCAGGTGCTTCTGTATCCGGCCAACCCATCGTTGAAAATGGCCATAAAGCAGATGAGAACCAAGTATCTAAGACGTCTGTCTCTTGTTCCCAATTTTCCAGATCACTTGGTGCATCTTCACCAACATAGATTTCACCGGTTTCTTTATGATACCAAGCTGGAATTTGATGTCCCCACCATAATTGACGTGAGATCACCCAATCATGAATATTTTCCATCCAATTAGTAAAGGTATTTTCAAACCGTGGTGGATAAAAGTCGACTCGATCTTCAGTCTTTTGCATAGCCAATGATTGTTCAGCCAATGGCTTCATTTTAACAAACCATTGAGTTGAAAGACGAGCTTCAACTGGCACACCAGTTCGTTCTGAATGTCCAACTGAATGGGTATATGGTTCTACTTTCAACATCCAACCAGCATCCGTCAAATCATTGACGATCGCCTTACGTGCATCATCACGATCCATTCCGGCATACTTGCCAGCTCGATTATTCATTGATCCATCTTCGTTCATGGTATTGATTCGTTCCAAATCATGTCGATTTCCGACTTCAAAATCATTAGGATCATGGGCTGGTGTAATTTTAACCATTCCCGTTCCAAAATCCATTTCAACATATTCATCCGCAATAACGGGAATTTCTCGATCAACTAATGGCACTTTAATCGTCTTACCAATAATATCTTGATAACGTTCATCCTTAGGATTAACCGCTACCGCAACGTCTCCAAACATAGTTTCCGGACGGGTTGTGGCAATTTCAATATAATCTTTACCATCTAAAGTTGTTCCATCCGTAAATGGATATTTAACATGATAAAAAGCCCCTTCAATATCTTTATAAATAACTTCGATATCTGATAATGCGGTCCGTGCCTTTGGATCCCAGTTAATAATATACTCACCACGATAAATTAAATCTTTTTCATACAATGTAACAAATACTTTTTTAACGGCCGCTGAAAGTCCATCATCTAAAGTAAAACGTTCACGATCATAGTCTAGGGAAAGACCAAGCTTACTCCATTGTGACTTAATGGTATCAGCATATTCATTCTTCCAGTCCCAAACTTGGTCCACAAACTTATCCCGTCCCAAATCATATCGTGAAATATTCTGTTCGGCTAAACGTTGTTCTACTTTTGCTTGTGTAGCAATTCCGGCATGATCCATCCCAGGAATCCAAACTGTATCAAATCCTTGCATCCGCTTTTGACGAATAATAATATCTTGTAAAGTAGTATCCCATGCATGGCCTAGATGCAACTTTCCAGTTACGTTAGGAGGTGGAATAACAATCGAATAAGGTCGAGCCTTTTTATTTTCGGATGGTGCAAACCGCTTGTCTTGCAACCACTTATCATATCGCCCCGCCTCAACAGCAGTTGGATCGTACTTACCTGGCATTTCAATTTCTCGCATTGTATACTCCTTATTCTTTTTGATCGATTTAAAAAGCTTTTTAAATAAAAAAAGCCCCAATGAATCAATACTGATTCATCAGGGCGAAATTAATCACGGTACCACCTGATTTAGAATAAAAGTTTTATCCTATCTCATCTGTCCTTAACGCGGAAAACGGAATTAACTACTTAAAAAGTTTCACTAATCCAGCGCCCTGACTACCTTCGTTTAAACAATATGATGGTTTCCCAGCAAATTACCACTCTCTAAGCATATCGTTTTAAACTAATCCTTCAGAACTTAACTATTCCATAATTGTACTTTGCCTTGCCAATTTTTACAAGGCTAATCTACAATTTAAACAATGCTTTCTTGAAGTAATCATATAACAATTATTTACAAAACTACGATAATAATAGTGCTTACTTCAAATCATGATTGATATGATTAAAACCTACAGCTCCATGCTTTTTCAAAAGGAAACAAATTAATTAATAAATGCTTGATATGAGATTTTAAGATTAGTTTTTGATACAATTGTATATAAATAAAATTTATGGAGGAATTTATGCGTAAACACGGGAAAAGAATTGTTATTTCAATAAGTGCCTTAGTATTGGTCATCGCAATCCTAGCCTTTACTTCATTAGCAATTAAACATCAAAATGATGTTAAACACCAGAATCAAATCACTGCCGAAGCCAAGAAAAAATCATCGATTAAAGTTAAAAAGGAGAAACAAGAAAAGCAAAAAAAGCAAGAAGATCGCGCTATCTCTGAAGCCGTAAAAGACCCTGATGCTAGCTCCATTGCTACTTCAACGTCGAAACAAACGATTCAAAAGAATAATTTTAGTAATATTTTCATCAAGCAATTAACTTCAGAAAAGTTGCCGGTTAAGGTACAAACAATCCTAATAAAGGATCAAACGGCCACTATTATTTTACAAGACAATATAAAGCAAAAAGACATCAAAACTTATTTAGATAACTATGCTAAAACTGTAGCAATCGCGCTCCAGGTAGCTGATCAAAATTCAGATAATGAAATTACAACCATTAAAATTGCTCGTCAAATCAGTCTTAAAAATGGTTCACAATTCGGAATTGCCACCCTTTGGGACGGCGACCAATTAAAAAATAACAGCAATCTAAAAGTTGAAGACACCACAGCTGACAACTTGATTCCAAATGCGTCTCGCTATGAATTCAGTGGCTCAATTTGGTCAAACTTTGACCAGAAGCAAAAAAACGTCTATACCAACCACATAACTAGTGGTAAAGCTGAAGACAATAATGAATTCAATACTTGGTTCGATAATTCAACTCACAAGCAAGATTAATGGAATTTATAAATATAAATCAAAAGACAAGCTTAAAAATTATGATTTACCAACTTTTGATATTCAATAAATTTAAAAGGTTAGAGTATTTTGCTCTGACCTTTTTTATTAATTGCAATCGTATAATTTTTAAAGACACAAAAAATAAGCAACTTTGAATCAAGATCTAAGCGATTCATAGCTACTTATCATTTTTTATTTTGAATTACTTTTGTCGAAAGAAAAGCCGTTTTAGGAATGCAATTAAGCCACCCTTTTTTTGCTTTTCCTGACTTCGTTTTGTTCGAGAATAATTAAGTTCATCACCATCAGTCTCTTGATTATTAGGAACTATAGTCTCTTTTGGCCGCGGTTCTGGAATCTTAAGATCACGTTGATAATCACCATCTCGCATGACTTCAGCGACCCCTGTAGCTGTAGCAATTTGTTCATCACCATCTACGACATTCGGATCACCGATATTTGAATTTCTATCTTCAAAATCTTCAAAATCCTCAAACTCGATATCACTTTCTGATTCAACTATTGTATCTTCATCTTCAAACTCGATATCTTCTTCTGAGTCAACTACCAATTCTTCGTCTTCGAACTTAGCATCTTGTTCTGGTTCAGGTACCAATTCTTCATCTTCGAA
>AEKF01000107.1_pt1 | contig 12555 bp, 15 predicted proteins | sample 342668 | NCBI WGS metagenome assembly AEKF01 (sample SAMN02954267, study PRJNA50815) | food metagenome | biome: terrestrial; feature: fermented food; material: kimchi; isolation source: Jonggazip commercial cabbage kimchi | place: South Korea | collected 2009-06 | reverse complement strand
TTCAATTTTCAGCATTTTCTTTAAACTATTTTTCGGAATGAAAATCCGCTTAAACCCTAATTTTTGTGCTTCCGTGATCCGTTCTTCAATATGTGGTACTCGCCTAATCTCACCAGTTAAACCAATTTCGCCCACAAAGGCGTCAGTTAGCCGAGTCTCTGCCTCACGATAACTGGATGCAATTGCTACTGCCAAAGCTAAATCAACTGCAGGTTCATTGAGTTTAACCCCACCGGCAGCTCGAACATAGGCATCCTGATTTTGTAATAATATGTTGGTTCTTTTTTCCAATACCGCCATAATCAGTGACACCCGATTACGATCAATTCCCGAACTGGTTCGTTGAGCGTTTCCAAACACAGTTGGCGTCACTAAAGCCTGCACTTCTACCAAAATAGGTCGTGAACCCTCTAAGGCCACAACTACTGCTGAACCAGTGGTAGCTTCCATCCGTTCTTCCAAAAACATTTCAGAAGGGTTCAAAACCTCCGTCAAGCCTTCCTGCTGCATTTCAAAAACTCCGAGTTCATTAGTTGAACCAAATCGATTTTTGACAGCCCGTAATAATCGATAGCTACGTTGATTGTCACCTTCAAAATAAAGCACTGTATCAACCATGTGTTCTAATATTTTCGGTCCAGCAATAGCACCATCTTTGGTAACATGACCAACGACGAAAATCGTAATCCCATTGGTTTTAGCGATCTGCAATAATTCAGCTGTCGTCTCACGAATTTGTGCAACTGATCCAACTGCCGAATTGACATCTGGTTGTTGCATCGTCTGAATAGAATCGATAATGACATATTCAGGTCCGTAATCATCAATAGCCTTCCGAATATGTGTCATATCAGTTTCTGGATAAATCAAAAAATTATGATCATCTTCTACGCCCAAACGTTCCGCCCGTAACTTAATTTGAGCCGCACTCTCTTCGCCAGAAACGTATAATACAACCCCTTCGCCAGCTAATTGGCCTGAAACTTGCAACAATAACGTTGATTTACCGATTCCTGGGTCACCACCAATTAAGACCATCGAGCCGGGAACAACCCCTCCACCTAAAACTCGATTAAATTCTTCAATTTTAGTTTTAACGCGAGGAACCTCTTCTAATTCAACCTGATTTAATCGTTCTACTTTCGCCACTTGTCCAGCTAAGTTAACTCGATTTTTACGATCAACTTTATCGCTTGGAATTTCTTCTTCTACTAAAGTTCCCCAAGCACCACAGTTACTGCAACGACCCAAGTAACGTTGTGAAATATCACCACAGTTAGAACAAACAAAATGGGTCTTTACTTTTGCCATATTTTATACCCCCGTTGAACCAAATCCGTTTTGACGTACTTTTTTATTATCTTGATCATCTTGATCTGTCACCAAATACTTCATGAAAATTCCTTGACCAATCCGTTCACCTTTTTTAATTATGAGATCACGTAGTCCAAAATTGGTCATTTGAATAAACAACTCACCTTCGTTACTTGGATTATCAACATAGTCAGCATCAATGATCCCCACCCCATTCGGTAGAATTAAACCGCGTTTTAATGGATTGGACGATCGATTCGCCACCATTAAATATTCATCTTCTTCTAGATAAACCTTTATCCCTGTTGGAACTAAAACAGGTTTGAAATCCTGATGAGCTCGTTGGTACTCTGTATCTGTAACTCGATTTTGACGCCAGATTGACCAAAGCACTTTTAAAACATTATGTCGCCAAATTGAAGGTACCACAAACTCTTCTGCTGCTTCAAAATCATACCCTGCTGCATATTTTGTACTTCTTTGTGGTAGTTTCAAATCAGCATTTTGATATTTTTTAACGATCGCAAAGCTACGTCCCATCTTAAAGCCTCCTAAAATGAATTGTCTGTTTTCTATTATACCTAATTTACAAATAAATAATGCGTTGCCAATCACATTTTAAGATTTAAATTACTAAATCAGTCCCCCTTTTAAAATAATAAAGCGCCCTCCTAAAAGGACGCTTAAAATTCGTGTTTAAATTTCAACTAAATGGCATACCATCATGCCATTCTATTTTTTGATATTCAGGGTTCATAAAAAATTTCTTTTTTGCATATGAACAAACTGGTCGAATTAATTTATGCTCTCGTTTAGCCATTTGTACCACTTGGGATAACATCATCCCTGCAATTCCTTGCCCTCGTAATTCCGGCGACACATTCGTTGAATCAATTGACCATACTTTTCCATCTTCAATCGTGCTATATACTAATTCAGCATCAATTTCGTTTTGTGCATCCCGGTGAATGATTCTATCTGGCTCAACTATAAACTCCATAACATCTCCACCTTTCATATCAATCAATAAAATTCCTGAAAATTTAAATATCTTTTCTTAATCCATATTACTAGCATGCTTCAAAAAACAAAACGTAAAAATATTAATTCAAATTCAGCATTGGTTGAATTTTATCATTTAATCAGACTCATTAACATCTTTTACACACCTTTAATTACAATTTTATCATCTTCCAATTTTGCTTCCAATTCATGTTCAGATGGATTATCAAGATAAAAGTCAGCAATTTGATCCTCTAATTGTTCTTGAATTACTCGTCGTAATGGACGTGCACCCATCGCTGGATCAAAGCCCAAATCAACTAACTTAGCTTTAACATCATCATCGACCTTGATCGTCAATCCAGTTGGTTCAATCATCTTATTCATGTCACCTAACATTAATTGTACAATCTTCATCAAATCAAGCTTTGTTAAAGCATTAAATTCTACAATCCCATCAAATCGATTCAAAAATTCTGGCTTAAAGTACGGAGCCAAACGTTCCATCAATTTGGTTTCATTTTTATCATCATCCAAATGATTTTGTGTTCCAGCGTTCGATGTCATAATAATAATCGTATCTTTAAACGAAACGGTGTGCCCTTGAGCATCAGTCAAACGACCATCGTCCAAAATTTGCAAGAACATATTCATCACATCCGGATGAGCTTTTTCCACCTCATCCAGCAAAATCAATGAATACGGATTACGGCGTACTGCCTCAGTTAATTGACCTGCTTCATCATAACCTATATAACCGGCTGGTGCTCCAATCAACTTAGAAACACTATGTTTTTCCATATATTCTGACATATCAAATCGAATCAAACTATCAGTAGTTCCAAATAATTCTTTTGCTAATTGCTTAGCTGTTTCTGTTTTACCAACCCCAGTTGGACCGACAAATAAGAAACTTCCAATTGGTCGATTGGCCTTATTAAATCCAACTCGATTTCGACGAATAGCGCGAGCAACTTTGGTCGTCGCCTCTTCTTGTCCAATCACATGATCTGCTAAATTATTAGCCAAATTTTGCAATTGTTTTTGCTCCGCATTCTGCAAATCACCAACTGGAATTTTTGTCTTTTCTTCCACGATTTTTTGAATGTCTTCTACGTCAATAACTTGAGTTTTACCATCAATTGGTTGTGAATCTTTGGCTGCTTGCTTTTGTCGATTCAATTGCTCAACTTGCGACTTCCAATAACCAGCCTTCTCATAATCCTCAGCGTCAATTGATTGCTGCTTCATATTCTCAGCATACTTAATCTGATTCTCTAGCTTCTTGGGATCATCCACTTTCACTTCCAAATTCTTTCGTGAGCCGGCTTCATCTATTAAATCAATTGCCTTATCAGGCAAGAAGCGTTCTGGAATATAACGACTCGATAATTCAACAGCCGCCTTAAGCGCTTCGTCACTGTACTTAACTTTATGATAATCTTCGTAACGTCCACGAATTCCTTCCAAAATCTGTAACGCTTCTTCTGCACTAGGTTCATCAACTTGAACCGTTTGGAACCGTCGAGCAATAGCTGCATCTTTCTCAATTTGGCGATATTCATTTAAAGTTGTTGCTCCAATAAGTTGGAACTCACCACGAGCAAGAGCTGGCTTCAAAATATTTCCAGCATCCATGCCACCTTCGCCCGCAGCTCCAGCGCCCATAATTTCATGAATTTCATCAATAAACAAAATTACGTCTTCGCGCTTAGTGACTTCTTCCATCAGCTTTTGCATCCGCTCTTCGAATTGCCCGCGAACGCCAGTTCCTTGAACCATTGAGACGACATCCAGACGAATCACTTCTTTACCTTGCAACTTAACTGGCACCTGACCATCAACAATTGCTTGAGCTAAACCTTCTACAACGGCCGTCTTACCGACCCCAGCCTCTCCAATCAAAACCGGATTATTCTTAGTTCTTCGATTTAATATTTCGACAACTCGTTTTATTTCATCATCACGTCCAATTACCGGATCAAATTTACCTTTCCGGGCCATTTCGGTCATATTAATTCCAAACTGTTCGAGTAAACCTTCATTTTTTTGACTGTCTGCAACTTCAGCTTGTCGCTGACGGCTAGCTTGTTCTTGCGCAGCTCGTTGTTGCATCTGCGCTCGTTGCATTTGTGCACGCTGTCTTGCTGCTGAATCACTGGTTCCATTCATTGCATTAAAAATATCATCAAAATTCGAGAAACTAAATGGATCATAATTTGCCATATTTTGTATCCTCCTATTTATTAAATCATTCTAACGAGTTAAAAGGTCCCATTTACATCTTCAACTTTGACCTTCCTTAACCTTACATGAATATTTTAGCACTCCACCATCGAGAGTGCAAGTTTTTGAACCTTTATTTTTAACTTTTTATACGTAAAATATAATCTTTTTATAACTATATTTTAATATAATTTACTATCAATGTCAGCTTTTTCCAGTATGAAATTTTATTTAACAAAAAAAGCCCAACGAATAAAAATTCGTCAGACTTTCTAAGTTTTATTTTAAATTATCTACTAAGCTTACTTAGCTTCGATAACTTGCTTACCATTGTATGAACCATCAGCGGCTACGTGGTGGTTACGTACGTAAACACCATTTTCGTTCATGTGGATTGCAGGGGTTTGGATCCCACCGCGTCCTCCACGACGTGAACGCTTCTTAGCTTTTGAAGTCTTATGTGTTGGAACTGCCATAGTTGTATCCTCCTTTTTTACGCTACCAAGCCTAAACTGAGGAGGCAGCATTAATTAATAATCGATTATTTTTCAACTGTTCTAATTTACATGTTTTTTTGCGTTTTGTCAAGATCACATACCCAAAAAAAGCTGTAAGAGAACAACACTTAGTTCAGTTTAACACGGTTTATATAAGATTCAACCCTTATTCATGAATTTCAGGCATTTGTTTAATAACCCGTGCGGGATTACCAGCAGCCATAGTATTGCTAGGAATATCTTTAGTCACAACACTTCCTGCTCCTATAACCACATTATCCCCAATCTTCACACCTGGCAAAACAATGACTGATCCGCCAAACCAACAATCATCCCCAATCGTAATTGGTAAATCATATTGCCATCCTTCCCTTCTTAAAACAGGATTTGAAGGATGGTGATTAGGTGTATAAAGCTGGCAATTAGGTCCAATAAAACAATCTTTTCCAATTGTAACCTGCCCAGCACTTAAAATTTGCAAATTTGCATTTATAAAAGTCCGAGCACCTACTGTTAGATTATTTGGATATTCAATTGAAGTGATTGGAAAATATATATCAACATCAGCGGCAGCATGTGGTAACAATCGGTTTTAATTCTCGCATAGCCTGCTCATCATCTTCAATCGCGAGTTGATTAATTTTTTGAATCCGTTGAGCACTGGTTTTTACAATTTTTTGTAATTTTGGTTCTTTAGCATATTGATACCAATCTCCATCAGCAACTTTTTTAAAAACATCTTTTCGAGCAAGCGCTTTGATATCAGGATCTTGTCTTTGTTTATTCATCTGGATAAATTATCTCCTAATTTATTTATACGAACAAATTATATCACATTATCTAGAAATGTATGCGCTTAACTCAGACTGAATTAGGTTTTTATAGGTATATTCATAAATTATTTTTTATGTTTAAAATATATTGATTTAGCTCCATGAATAATAATAGTTAACAATACAATGGGAACCACCACTAATATTAAAAAATTTCCATCTTCATTCTTTAGAAAGAAATATTTCAACAATCTTAAGATTAAAGTTCCCCAGATGGCTAACTCAATAGAATTTAAGATTCCTTCTTTAACAATGTTTTTCATCAAATATACCTCTTCGCTATTTTTTGAATCTTCTATTCATGTAATATATTCCACGGAAAAATAGTATTACCAATATTGCCACTACAGTATTACCGATTAAATTCATTCCACTTTGTCCTGAATATACTCTACATAGATAAACAATGAGGACTGATAATACAATAGAGTTTAGCAATCTCATATACATGTCCCTTACTTTCTTAATTTAAATCGGTGATGGAACCAGCCAGCTCTTAAAAACATCCGTTTTACTTTTGTATTTTTACCCCAAAAACACATACCAATGTCATGTTATCATTATGTTAGAGTCAATAAACTGCCTGAATAACCCTCTAATTGTACTACTATTTTTCGTATATGATTCAATTACAATTTAAAATAACAAGTTAAATATTTTTTCTAGCAATCCACTTTCCAATACTATAAATAAACCTATTAAAATATAAATGAGCCTAGTGATCATATCTCCAAATTTATCAAATGCCCATTTTACAATTTTGATATTACCTGTATAGTAAGCTAAGATACTAGTTATGAAAGCCAATAACATAAAATAAAATCCATAAAAAATAGACTGATTAATAGTCAACATAGATAATACTGGTACATACAAAGCTATATTATCCGCACTACATGATGTCAGGTAGAGAAAAGCAACTGTCAAAATCGACAAATTCAAATAATTATCTCGGTTCTCTTCCTCAGCACCCTTTATTCCAAAATAGACCGGAATTAATCCTAAAATACCAATTGTCCAAGAAGGAAATATCGCTTGAAACATTTGTCCAATCGTAGCGCTAATTAAATACATACCAGCAACACCAACAATATATCCAATAACGGTATCTCTAAAACCATGCCTCTTAATTAACGGTATTAATAATATGAAAAAATCTAAGTTAGCCCCTACAAATAAACTAGTCATTAATGTAAAATACATAGTTATCTCCTTTTATAACCAATTGGTTATATAACTATTAGATTATATAATGAACCTTCCTGATTATCAATGGAGAAATTAATATGAAAAAAGAAAAACCTCTTTTAGAAGAAGCTATCAAAATATTTAAAATATTAGGTAGCGAAACCAGACTCAATATTTTATTACTATTAGAAAAAAAAGATATGACCGTAACTGATCTTTTCAATGAACTCGAAGTATCGCAGCCAGCGATATCTAAACAATTAGCTATTTTAAAAGAATATAAAATTATTTCTTATGATAAAAAAGGTGTTGAAAACATTTATAAATTAAATGATTTACATATCCTAAATGTTATCAATTCAACAATGGGCCACGCTGAACACGTTTTAAATAATCAAGACTGCGATAATAACGCCTAGATAAAATCGCCTACCTTCAATTCATAAAATAATTTTATAAATATCTAAGATTTAAAAAACGCCTTAACATTTAAGTTAACGCGTTTTTTTAAGTATGAAATAATCTATGCCTTTTTATCATTATTAAATATATCCAGCATTGCTTTGATTACTAAATAAATCAAAACTATTATTTGGTTTAATAAATATAAATTAAACTTTATTGTGTCATTATTTGATATAAAAAAATTATGCAGATCGATCATTTTTAACATCGCAAATGAAAGCAATGTTATAAAAATTATAGAATATCCTATTTGACTTCCATAAGATGAAATTTGGTATTTTCTAATAATTCCGCTACCACCATTAAAAAATTCACCCTTCACATGATTTTTATTCAAATAAACGTTTAAATATCCTAAATATAGCGTCCATAACAATATACCCAAAAGATAACTATATTGATTAGGAATGCTAATCATCAAAGCTCCGAAATAAAGTAATAAATCAGGTTTTACATTAACTTTTTTGACTACGATAGATCCCGATTCGAAACCAATTAAGTACAGAATATACATAATGATTGGTGCTTTAGACCCAAACCAATTCATTGAATAAAAAGTCGCAAAAAATAATACGTACACCATCAACATTCCTCTTAATATGGTTAAATTAAAAACAATGTTCCGACTGAATTTTTTACTTACTGATATGACATACACGATTAATATAATTAAAATGATACTAATTAATAGATCTAATCCATAATTCTTAGACAAACCTTTTGAAAGTAAAAAAAGCACTCCTCTAATGGTAAAGATTATAAACACTAGAGCCAGAAACAATATTGGATTGTTATCACTTATTTTTTGTACATCTTGTTTTGCAAGATCTTTGGTCATTTTATATGCCGAAGGTAGACACAACATTGATAGGATACCATAACCTAAAAAATTAATTTGATAATAACTTTCAGAATATGGATGCGCTAATAATATTGCTACTAACATAACTATTAACAAAATAAATATCGACCAGATATATTTTTGATTAATTTTACTTGTATAGTCCAAATCAACCTTACCAGCAAAAAAAGTCGGCCATAAAGTCGCTGAATGGTAACCCAACAAGATCCCCGCTAATAGGCTACTATAAATATTCAAAGGAATCATCGCCATGCTCAAAGCTCCCAATATTCCAGCAGCAATACTAATTAAGATGTTATTCCATTTATTGGAAAAAATATTAAATAACATAATACTGACTGATCTGGTTGCATATATAAAAGCTAAGGTAACTAACAACAAAGGATTATGATTATTTGCATAAGCCATTAAAGTTATAAAATAAGGCAAAAATACACATACATTTGCAATAAAATTTAAAAATGAATAACTAAATATCATATCATTTTTCCTTTACTATTATTTAGTATATAAAAAACCGCTTCAACAATAAAGTTAAAGCGAGTATAGGCCTTTAAGGCGTTTAATTTTTCGATCATCATTTAACTTAAATCAAATTACAACTAATGCTTACCAATGTGCTGATCAATTTAGTTAAACTACTGGGTATGCTGGATTCGAACCAGCGCATGCTAGTACCAGAAACTAGTGCCTTACCGCTTGGCTAATACCCAATCACAATACACCCTTATTATATAACAAGCATATTGGCAATTTCAAGAACTAAATTTCGGATTTAATGATTCTATTCATGAAGTTCCAAAGGGAGCCCATCAGGATCAAAGAAGAAGGTCATCTTTTTATTTGTTAGTTCATCCATCCGTACCGGCTCAAATTCAATTCCTTGAGCCTTCAATTCAGCTAAAGCTTCGTCCATATTTTCAACTTTAAAAGCTAAATGCCGCAATCCCAAAGCTTCAGGATAGGTAAGGCGCTTAGGAAAATGGTCTGCAATAAAAATTTCTAATTCTTGATCACCCAAACGCAAATCAAGTTTAAGATCATTTTTAGCTGGACGCGGAGTTTCACGAATAACTTCAAAGCCTAATTGATCAACATAAAATTTCTTGGTTGCTACATAATCTGATGCGTTAATAGCAATATGATGAATTACTGAAAATTGCATATTATCAACTTCCTTTACTAAATATAATGTTAATTTTTAAACCTTTTCGTGTTCTTCAACAACATTGGATAAGATTTTTTCATTAACCATTTCGCCATTTTGCTTCCACGTGCCTGATTTATTCCCCTCAAACCAATTTCCAACATATCGTTATAATTTAGACTCGGTTGAACAAATTGGCCATTTAAATAACATTGAGTACAATATATTTGACTACGTGAACCATCCGTTTCAGTTCCTAAAATATTTTTATTTAATGGCATTGCACAACTTTGACAAAACTTTTCCATAATTATAACCGTCCTTAATTCAATTGATTTAAAATTTCTAGCAAAACCGCAGCATCGGCTTCTTTTCGAAAACCAACTAAAACATTTTTAAAATTTGAATTTTCAAAATAGGCTCGATTTTGATCAAATAACAATTGATAAGTTACATCATCTTTCAATAACATAGCTAATCGTCCCCACGTAATCGGTTGATCAGGTTGTTTAACAGGGGCAATTAAGATATGTCCCCCATCATTTGGTTCTGAAACTGCGATATATTCTTGCATAATATAACCTCAATTAATTCGTTTTTTTCACTAAAAAGTCGTGTTCAAAATATGAATCATAATACCAATTATTATATCCATTATATCAAGCTTTTACTTTAAGCCCTAAATAAATCAGGGGTCAAAGCAAAAATGCCTCAATCCCTGATCTTTTTAATGATTTTATTTATCGCTAACGTTTTTCAAAATTTTATCAATCAAGCCATATTCCAAAGATTCATCAGCATCAAGCCAGTGATCTCGTTCAATGTCTTTATTAACACGCTCTAAAGGTTGATCAGAGTTTTCAGCCAAAACTTGTGCTAAACGCTTTCGTGTCTTGAAAATTTGCTCATAAGCAATTTTCATTTCAGTTTCTTGTCCTTGCGTTCCGCCCATTGGTTGATGAATTAGGAATTCAGAATTAGGTAGCATGAAGCGCTTCCCTTTTGTTCCTGATGAAGCTAAGATAGAAGCCATTGAAGCAGCTAAACCTACAACAATTGTTTGTACATCAGCATGCACAAAGTTCATCGTATCATAAATTGACATACCGGCGATCACTTCACCACCTGGTGAGTCAATATACATATAAATGTCCTTATCAGGATCTTGTGCATCTAAGAATAATAATTGTGCTTTAATTGTCGCAGCCATTGCTGAGTTGATTTCACCCGTCAACATAATAATACGATCAATTAGTAAACGTGAATAAATGTCATATGAACGCTCTCCACGTGCAGATTGTTCAATGACGTATGGAATTGGATTCATTAAGTACAAACCTCCTATGAATGTGTATGTTTCATTTTATATTTTATTTGTTTTGAGGTCAATCACTTAATCGTTTTTGGTAATTGTCCACCATTCCTGAAACTTTCAGCAAGTTCTGAAATTTTACGTAAACGATGATTGACCCCAGATTTGGTAATTTGACCAGAATGAACATACTGCCCTAACTCTGATAAAGGATCATCGCGATGTGCCAGTCTAATTTCAGCAATTTCTCTTAATTTAATTGGTAATCGATCTAACCCAATTTCTTCATCTAAAAACTCGATATCCTGAACTTGTTTTTGACTAGCGCTGACCGTTTTGTCGATATTAGCATTCTCAGCGTTAACTAACCGATTCACGGAATTTCGCATATCCCGCATAATTCTAATATCTTCAAATTTCAACATAGCAACCGTAGCTCCCATTAAATTTAAAAGATCAACAATTTTTTCGGATTCTTTTAAATAAACAATGTATCCTGAGCGACGTTCCACAACCTTTGGTTTCATTCCAAATTTATCAATCAAGCGCGCCAACTGTTCAGCTTGTTCAATATATAGAGAATATATTTCTAAGTGATAGCGTGAAGTTTCTGGATTATTGACTGATCCAGCAGCCAAAAATGCGCCACGTAAATACGATCTAATCATTCCCTCATCAGCCAGCCAATCTTCTGAGACCGTGGCTGTAATTTCACCAGATTCAAAAATATGAAGATCATTTAAAAGCTCACTCACATCTTGATTAATACGAACAATATAAACATTGTTTTTTTTCAATTTCATTTGTCGACGAACTGATATCTCAGATTCAACATCATAAAACTGTTGCAAGAGGGTTAAAATGCGACGCGCCGTGGCGGCATTCTCTGTCTGTACATTTAAAGTCCATTGCATATTGTTCAAGCCCAAAGCTCCATTCATTCGCAACAGAGCAGATAACTCCGCCTTAGCATTTGGAGCCTTAGTTATTTCTAACATAGTTAACTCTTTTTTGACATCACTAGCAAACGACATAATTACCCCCTTTCATTCTTTTTGACAAAAGGAACGGGCTGAAACATATTTCGTCGCAGCCCCGTTCTAATTTTAATTTATTTTTAAATCACCACTACATCTATCATATTACAAGGAATCTTTTCCCGTCCCCGGATCTTTGATGATTGTATATAATAATTCAGCAATCTTTTGGGCGTCATGAAAGACCCCTTCATCACGCAGTTCAATCAAGTTACCCATAATTGGAACTGCACCTTGCTTACGCACTTCTTCAGGATCAGATTTTACCTGATGCGAAATTTCGTCCCATCTTTGCCAGTCAATATAATCTTCAGGAACTAATCCGGAATTCATAATTACGGTATCAATCACATTAGCTCCAATATGTTTATTTAAGACACGTAAATGATCACTATCTGAAAAATCATCAGTTTCACCTTTTTGAGTCATAATATTAGAAATATAGATGATTCTAGCAGGAGTAATTCTTAAAGCTGAGGCTACATTTGGAATACTAATATTCGGTAAAATACTAGTATATAAAGAACCTGGTCCTAAAACAATCACATCTGCGCCCAAAATAGCATTGATGACTTCTGGCTCTGATTTTGGTTCTGAGCCATCAACGTCTTCAACCCAAATTCTTTCAATTTTTTTATGAGCGTGTGTAATCTCAGCTTCACCACTGATTGT
>AEKF01000106.1_pt1 | contig 12557 bp, 23 predicted proteins | sample 342668 | NCBI WGS metagenome assembly AEKF01 (sample SAMN02954267, study PRJNA50815) | food metagenome | biome: terrestrial; feature: fermented food; material: kimchi; isolation source: Jonggazip commercial cabbage kimchi | place: South Korea | collected 2009-06 | reverse complement strand
AAAATAGGTACTCTAGTACTTAGGTCAATCTACTATTTGGAGGCGTCAAATGGAACTCGCACAAAACGCACGAATGAATTCACTATTTGAATTTTATGGCGCACTTTTAACGGCGAAACAACATAGTTATCTCTCATTATATTATGGCGATGATTTCTCATTAGGCGAAATTGCCGAAGAGTATCAAGTCAGTCGACAAGCGGTTTATGATAATATCCGCCGGACTGAAAAAATTCTTGAGGGCTATGAGGCTAAGTTGCATCTGTTTCAAAATTACGAACAGCAAAACGCTAGTGCAGACGCGCTCCAGAAGTATATTCAAGCTCAGTATCCAAATGATCAGCAATTAGCCAAACTCTTGGCAGACTTGCTGAATCTCACTGAACAATAAATCAATTTAAAGGAATGATCATTAATGGCATTTGAAGGACTAACAGAAAGATTACAAGGTGCATTAAGTAAATTACGTCGTAAAGGGAAGGTTACTGAAGCTGACGTCAACCAAGCGATGCGTGAAATTCGCTTAGCGTTATTAGAAGCCGATGTTAACTTTAAAGTGTTAAGGACTTCATTAAAGTCGTTAAGGAAAAGGCAATCGGAACGGAAGTGTTGGAGAGTCTCTCACCAGCACAACAAATCGTTAAGATTGTTGATGAAGAATTAACCAAGATGATGGGTGAAACGGCTGTACCGTTGAACAAATCACCAAAAATTCCAACGATTATTATGATGGTCGGGCTTCAAGGGGCCGGGAAAACCACGACTGCTGGGAAATTAGCCACTTATTTAATTAAAAATGAAAAAGCACGGCCGTTGATGATTGCGGCCGATATTTATCGTCCAGCCGCTATCGATCAATTGAAGACGGTTGGGGAACAAGTTGGGGCCCCAGTCTTTGAAATGGGTACGGATGTTAATCCGGTTGAAATCGTACGCCAAGGGTTGGCACAAGCTGCTTTACAAAAGAACGACTACGTCTTAATTGATACGGCCGGTCGTTTACAAATTGATGAAGCGCTAATGCAAGAATTGGCTGATATCAATGATTTAGCACATCCTAATGAAATCTTGTTAACAGTTGATGCGATGACTGGGCAAGCTGCGGTTGACGTTGCTGAAGGCTTTAACAGCCGCTTAGACATCACCGGGGTTGTCTTAACTAAATTAGACGGTGACACACGTGGTGGGGCTGCCCTTTCAATTCGTGCGGTAACCGGCAAGCCAATCAAGTTCACTGGTCAAGGTGAAAAATTAAACCAATTAGATGTCTTCTATCCTGATCGGATGAGTAGCCGAATCTTAGGGATGGGCGACATGTTGAGCTTGATTGAAAAGGCTCAAGAAGATTACGATGAACAAAAAGCGGTTGATATGGCCGAAAAAATCAAAGAAAATAGCTTTGATTTTAACGACTTCCTCGATCAAATGGATCAATTGCAAAATATGGGACCATTGGAAGATATCATGAAGATGATTCCGGGGATGGCTAATAACCCCCAACTTAAAAATATCAAGATGGATCCTAAGGATATGACCCACATGAAGGCGATTGTGCAATCAATGACACCGCAAGAACGGGAAAATCCAGACTTATTAAACCCAAGTCGTCGTCGTCGATTAGCCGCCGGTGCTGGCCGGCCAATCGTTGAAGTTAATCGGATGATCAAACAGTTTAATCAATCCAAGAAGATGATGAACCAAATGTCAAAAGGTAACTTTAATGGCATGGAAGGTTTAATGGGCAACGGCATCAAGGGTAAAATGGGTAAGATGGCCATGAACTCAATGATGAAGAAGCAAAAGAAGAACAAGAAAAAACGTCTTAAGAACGCACGTCGTTTTAAATCTTAAAAAAATTCGCCCTGTAAAGAAAAAACACTTTACACGGCCTTTAAAATTTGGTATATTATGACATGTTAAAGAATTAATAGGAGGTGGCATTAATGTCAGTTAAAATTCGTATGAAACGTATGGGTTCTAAAAAACGCCCATTCTACCGTATCGTTGTTGCAGATTCACGTTCACCACGTGATGGTCGCTTTATCCAACAAGTAGGTTACTACAATCCATTAACAGAACCTGTTGACTTGAAGTTAGAAGAAGAAGTTATCATGGACTGGTTACAAAAAGGCGCACAACCTTCTGATACAGTACGTAATCTTTTATCAAAACAAGGGATTATGCAAAAATATCACGAAGCTCGCTTCGCTAAAAAGTAGGGATTTGTTATGACAGACGTGAAAGAACTAATTATTGCAATTGTTCAGCCACTTGTCGAACATCCCAATGATGTCAAATTGACTGAACATGAGACGGAACGTTTTATGGAATTTGACTTACAGGTTAATCCATCAGATATCGGACGTATTATTGGTAAGCAAGGCCGGGTAGCGCAGTCAATCCGGACCATTGTCTATAGTGTGAAAACACCTTATCAAAAACGCGTTCGCTTAAATATTGTAGATGCCTAATCAAACGTTTAAATGAAGCAGAGATGTTTTGTTTAAGCGTTTTTTGTTGAATAAGGAGAAATTAAATGCCAGAAAAATACTATCAAGTCGGTAAAATTGTGAATACGCATGGTATTCGTGGTGAAGTCCGCGTCATTGCGACAACCGATTTTACAGAAGAACGGTTTAAAAAGGGAACGCACTTGGCGGTTGAAATGCCAAATGGCTTAACACCAGTGACGGTTTCTGCGATGCGTCAACATAAGCAATTTTACTTATTACAATTCGAAGGCTTAGGAAACATTAACGACGTCGAATTATTTAAGGGACACAACCTCAAAATTGCGGCAAGTGAACGTGATGATCAACTTGAAGACGATGAATATTACTACGGCGATATCATTGGTTTAGAAGTGATTGAAGAATCTGATGGGACAAGCTATGGTAAGGTCTCAGAAATAATCGATCCCGGTCCTAATGACGTGTGGGTTATCAAACGTCGCGGCCGTTCTGATTTATTACTACCATTTTTGAAGTCAGTCATTAAAAAAATTGATATTGAAGCGGGTAAGGCCTACGTTGAAGTACCAGAAGGATTGATTGATAATGAAGATTGATGTTTTAAGTTTATTCCCAGATATGGTTCAAAATGGTTTATCGCAATCAATTATCGGTAAGGCCATCGATCGAGATTTAATTGATCTAGAAGTCACTGATTTCCGTGATTTTTCAGTCAATAAACATAATTCGGTGGATGATGCGCCTTATGGTGGTGGTGCGGGGATGTTACTCCGGCCACAACCTATTTTTGAAGCGATGGACCAAGTGAATGCTAAAAATCCCGGCCATAAACGCGTTATTTTATTAGATCCCGCTGGTGTTACTTTTAATCAGAAGGTTGCCGAAGAATTCGCACAAGAAGACCACCTCGTATTCATCTGTGGCCATTATGAGGGCTATGACGAACGATTCGGACCTTGGTGACGGATGAAGTCTCATTAGGCGATTTCGTCGTCACAGGGGGCGAATTAGGCGCTATGGTGATGATTGATGCCATTTCACGATTAGTGCCTGGTGTTTTAGGTAACGAACAATCAGCCGTCACCGATTCGTTTTCAACGGGCTTGTTGGAACACCCCCAATACACACGACCACCAGAATATCGCGGCTTAAAAGTACCAGAAGTATTGATGAACGGTAACCATAAACTCATCAATGAATGGCGGGATAAGATGTCTTTGAAACGGACTTATGAACGCCGGCCGGATTTATTAGAAAATTTTGATCTAACCGCAGACCAACAAAAGTGGTTACGTGAAATTAAACAAGAGGCTGATGAAAAATAAGCCTTTTAATTAAGTTTGATTTATGCTAAAATTGATAGCTGTGATGATAAGTCACAAAACAACGGTATTCCGCTGGCGCAAGACGTTAATGAATATCTGTGAAAAAGGAGAGATTCAGATGAATCCATTAATTCAAGAAATTACTAAGTCACAATTACGTTCAGATATTCCTAGCTTCCGTCCTGGTGACAGCGTACGTGTTCACGTGCGTGTTGTTGAAGGTACTCGCGAACGTATCCAATTATTCGAAGGTGTTGTTATCAAACGTCACGGTGTTGGCGTTAGTGAAACTTATACTGTTCGTAAGATCAGTAGCGGTGTTGGTGTGGAAAGAACTTTCCCATTACACTCACCTCGTGTTGCTAAATTAGAAGTTACTCGTCATGGCCGTGTACGTCGTGCTAAGTTATACTACTTACGCGCATTACGTGGTAAGGCAGCTCGTATCAAAGAAGCTCGTCGTTAAGATGACATTTAAAAAGGCCGACTCATTGCGAGGCGGCCTTTCTTTATGTGGTTATTTTGTAAGTTAGGTGATGAAAAATGAACCATTGGATTTATATTGTCATGTATCAAGCAAACCCACTCTATTATGAGAAGAGTAAGATGATCCGCGCGTTTAGCTCGGAACAACGGGCTAAGGAATACGTTTCGCTATTAAATGAAACGCCCTATGCCAACCAATCTTTAAAAGAGGGCCATTACACCTATCAAAAATTAAGTCTCAACTAACTTAATAAATGGCGCTTATAAGACGCAATCTGTGGTTTCTTCGGAACTGCCGGTTGCGTTTTTTTGATAGGGACCGGTTTAGGGGTCGCCATCAAAGCAAGTAGCGGCTGACATAGTAAGGTAATGATTGAAAGACCAAGGATGATAAGTAATGCATGCAGCGCACCAGGTGATTGTTTCAATTCATCGAAGTAGGCCTCGAAACGGTTGTTGAAGTTGTTGAGCTTTTGTTCGGCATTATCGCTAGGAGTCGCATGATGAGCTTTAGGACCACGGTGTGTTTCAAAACTAACCCGGCTTTGAGTTTGATTGCGCGCGACGCCTCTATCGAATAAGTAAGGGCTTACAAAAGGGAGCGCAAATAAACAGATGAGATTTAAAATAACAAAATACCGTTTCATGATGAGACCTCCTAATAGTTTTATCTTCAAACTAATTATATCACAAAATAATATTTAACAGGGTTTTGATTGGGTGAAATGACACGTTTATAACGATAAAAAAGGGGTTGAGACAAAAGTATCTTTTGCCTCGACCCCTTATTGGTTAATTACGAGCGATATATGATTTGAGTGCCAGTACTAAACCGGCGAATAAGAAAATAATAGCGAGTAATAAATAATTAGGAATGATAATTAACGTTAAATAACCTAAGATCGCCAGTAAGTTAGTGAAAAGTGCGATATTTTGTTCTAATGACAACAAGTAGGCGATGACATGCAAAAGAATCGCCACCAAGGCTAACCACCAAACCTTACCGATAGCGTCCATATAGGTCGGTAAGAAATTAGAAAATGGTGGATTCAGGATCAAAATTAAAGCCGATTGGAACAGCGTCACGACTAAAAAAATAAAATCAAAGAAGAAAGGAAACTTGTAAGGTGATATTTTCATCTGAGAGAACCTCTATCGTCAAAGTATAAGATAGTATTAGTATAGCGGAGTTGGGGGGAAAAGGGAATAGGGGGAACCATGCAACTTTAATAGAAGATAAAACGTTGCTTATTTTTAGTAAGTGATGTATGATGAATTTGTCAAAGATGAGCAACTCATCAATGAGTTTAAAAGTTGAAATGGAGATGAAGGCAATGTTAGTCATTAAATATGTAAATGGTCAAAATAGTGCCGAAAAAATTTATCAAAAAGCTGCTGAGTTTGTGGCAAATCAACAACTAGAAGTGCCAGACTTTGAAGACTATGTTCAAATTGCGGAAGTCACATTGGATGGTAAACCATTGACATTAGACGATGCAACCATGCGTGGGCTATATAATTATTTAAACCAATAAAATAAGAAAATAAAAACGTCGCTCGGAAAAGCGACGTTTTTTAGAAGATCATAGGGTCAGTGGCATAAATATGTTCTAGTGGGTGATAGGTTAGAATAATGCCTTTTCAGTTTGTTATAAATCTGGTATAATAACTACTGTTATGGAGAGTTGGCAGAGTGGTAATGCAACGGACTCGAAATCCGTCGAACCGGCTTATACCGGCGCGCAGGTTCAAATCCTGTACTCTCCTTAAGCTAAAGTCCTATATTGTCCTATGTAAGCCGAATCGCTGTTAAATCAGTGATTCGGCTATTTTTTTGTTTAATTTAAAAAGTCATATTGTCCTATATACGCCGACAAAGGTTAGTCAAAAAGGTTAGTCACTTCTATAGGGTTAGTCAAAAATGAAGTAAGCAGGTTAGTCAATTATTGCAAATATACAAATTACGGTTTTTGGCTAAATTTTGATTAGTCAAAGTTAACATCCAAGGCATATTTTAATTTATCTTTTTGATTCGATGTTATTAAATTGATTGTGTAAGCATACTTAAAAATACGATTAGCGTATTTATCTGCCCAACGATTAACAATTGGTTGTAATAGCTTAGGCGTAATTTCATTTAGTGGGATGGATCCAATTTCTGGTAAGATGTGACAATCAAAAATCTGCTTAGTTTTGTAGATTGTACTAGATTGGACGGTAGTTCGGTAAGATTCACTAAACCACTTTAAATAAGCTTGATGAAAGGTAAGAGCAGGAGAATCAGTTAATTTAAATACATACTTATCATTCTTAACCCGAGCTTCTATTTTACGAAATTCAGCATTAGCTGCAGCGGGTGTTTTAAACCCTCGACGAGTGATAACTGATTTTTTATGGGTCTCGGGATTAATACCAACATAAATTCTAAACAGGTATCTTCTTTCGCCTTTGCTAATATATTCTGTAATAGCGTTATTTTTATCATACTTAAACATAGGGACACCTCTTACTTGGAAATTAATGGTTAATTTTATAAATTACATAAATAAATCTAGATAAATGTTAATGGAATGGGTAAAACATAAATAATTAGCTTACAAACGCAAACGTATGTTCTTTTGAGTGACAAATAAAAAACCCAACAGGGGCTTTTATTTAATAGATAATTTATCTTTTACTTCATTCTTATTCTGAAAATCAATAACATCAATTTCGTGAGACAAAAGTCCATCAATGAATGGTTTTTCTTTATCGGATATACCATTTATAAGAATATTGAATGAGGAGTTGGTGCCATAGTTATTCTCTCTGAACCCGGAAGTGTCACTCCAAATACCGATAATTGCTTCCATAGAATTTTTGGATAGGGTATTGTACATTTTAGTTAGTTTAAATTCATTTGGTTTTGGAGTGAACAAGTATTCAAATTTATATTTTTGGCTTGTTTTACCATCAGCATAAATAGTATTTAAAAAACTATAATCAGATCTTCTTTCATTAAAATAATCTCTAACATCATCAAAAAAAACACTAGCAGTATTAGTTCTGTTCATAAACGCAATATCAGAAACATTTATTAAAACCTGAATAAAATCTGTTATCGTTTGAGATAGTTCGCTCTTTTTAACTAACTTAAAGATAGTATCATTCTTTCCAATTTTAAAGTTATAGGGGGTAATAATAGAAAGCAGTATTCGCCATCTATTAGATTGCTTTGATTTCACATTAATACCATTAGAAGTAAGATTCCAGATGGTATAACCCTCGTCAGTAACTTGATAAATGTCATTTTCTTTCGAAATAATATTAAATAGAATACCATCACCGAAATTATCTATAAAAGGTGTAATAACTTGTATTTTATTATTATTTAGTCTTTTGAAATTTGTTTGCCCGGTCATCCAAGAAGACCAGTTGTTTGCGATGCTTTTTATTTCTAAATCCTGAGTATCCATCTTTTATCCCCCTTTCTAACGAATTTAAAAGTTTAATGGTTGCGGAATTGTTAATTGAAGTTTATCACGGTTGCTGGTATTAGTATAGTTAAAAAGGTCGTCTATTGCTTCTAGAATATCCCTAGTATTTCTTAAAACGCCCTTGGGAAGAGGGGATGCTTTTGTATGGGTTGTTCCATCTCCTTTTGAATAAAATTCATCCTCCGAAAATATATTAACTCTGTTTCCGTATATCTTTTCGCCAGTAGAATTTTTATGAAAACTATCATTTAAATTCATTCTGATAAGAGTTAATTTTATTTTTTCATCCATAAATTGTAGATGAATATTGTTGCTTGAATAGAAGTACCGTAAAGAAAATTTCCTTCCAGAATTTGAGGAAATGTTAACTATTCCGCGATCGCCATCTGTTAGGATTCTAGTTGTTTTTTGTGTTAATTTTTTTAGGGATGCAATTAAATCATCAGCTTCGTGTTGAGTTAGTAGTAGTTCCATTATTGATTCCTTTCATGGGGAAAGTTATCGCCTAATCCCCAGCCGCGAATCGAACGCGGCTGTCTCACCAGAGTGGAGGGTATTTATAATTAGTCTAAATTAATAGTTAAATCATAGTTATGATTAGAATTTTCATCTTCGTAATCATCAGTATCATAGCTAGCATTAAACTTATATCTTAAAGATTTAATATCGGAAATATTATTTAGTTTTTCTAGTGGGAAAATGACGTCACCCGATTTATTGGCTCCGTTAGCGATATCTCCACCCCAATTAGTTGTTACACCCTTCATAGAAGGCATAATAGCCTCCTGCTGTTGTCCGTCGTTTGTAATGATAGTTCCTTGATCAGGGAATGTAGCAGTTAAATCACGAGAAGGCTTAACTGCTACATTTAGAATAATTAAACCTTCAGCCTTTTTACCGGATTCTGAATTGTATTCAAAAGGTTTTACTTTAATGACTCTTGCGCTTGAAATAGAAACAGAAGCCGAGTTCCAAGTAGTGTCAGATACGGAAAGTTTGTAAGTCTTTTCCGAAATAATAGGAACCTTGTTATAGTCAATCGTTAAACTATTAGAATTATCGGTTCTATTTTTAGAATTTCCTTTTTCAGCAGAAGTTGTTGTGTGAGCTGTTGCATTTGATTCTTTAGTATCATCGCTACCCCCTGAAAGTGCTGCGAAAATAAATATAATAACGACAACTGCTAGAACCCAGATCCACCAGCGCTTATACAAAGGTTTAACTTCTACAAAAGTATTCCCGTTTTCATCTTGAATTTTTTTTGACATAATTTATTACCCCCAAAAAATTATTTTCTAATAAGTGCAAGAATTCCTGCGACAATTATTAATACTCCGCTTAAAACACCAAATGCTGAAACAAAAACAATATTTAAAATGCCACAGACAATGATTAACCAACCCATCACAACGCGATTTTTATTAATCATACATACTAAAATAATTGCAACGATGCTTGCGACAACACAACCGAAGCCCAATCCAAACAAGCTACTTGATGAAGTATTGTTGATTGCACTGTCAAAACCACCCATTAAGAACGAAAAGACACCAGCGATAATCCCAAATACGCCACCCATGATTCCCAAAATCATTTCAGCTGTACGTGAATGTTGGCTTTCTTGATTCTCGCTGACTTGTTTGTAAACTTTACCGTCTGCACCTTTAATTTTAGTGCTCATTTCAAATCCTCCAATAATATATACAGCTTTTTAAGTCGTCAGTATTTGGACTCAATAATAATTATTGATAAAACCACTTTTTCACATTGTTAATTAGTATATCAAAACTTGTTATAAAAATCATTTAATTATATAGAAGAAAAAGAAAATAATAGAGTATGATTAAAAATAGAATCTAAATGTAGGGTGATATGTAATCGTTCTCCGAACACATAGTTTTACCTTATTGTACAATTAGTAATTTGTATAAAACGATTAACTGTGTTATCCTTTTTACAAGGAGATGAGTGACCGTGAACAAACATTTTTATGGGAAATACGAGATTACCGAAGCGCAAGATGAGGGACAGTATGTTGCAACGATCAAACTATGTCAGTCGATTAAGAAGGTAGTGGTAAAATCCGATGCACTAACAACTTTAGCGCAAGCGGGTGTGACCCCACAAACGGTCATTCACAATATTGTGAAGACGCCAACCTTGTTGAAGGATAAGGTGATTGTTTCTAATCACAACTTAGCAGGCTATTTAGATTAATATGAATTAAAAAAGGACATCGATTCGCAATGTTAAATCACTCGTTGTAGTGATTACATTGGCAAATTGATGTCCTTTTTTTAGTCTTCGCTAATATCTGCGAAAGTGCCTGAGACCACCCGGCTCAGGTCTTGGGGGTTAATCTGGATTGAACGGCCAATTTTACCTGATGAAACAAAGATTAAAGGTTCTTTTTCGGCTTGTTGGTCGATATAGATTGGAAAATGTGCTTTTTCCCAAATACCAACGGGCGTATTGGCGCCATGTTCGTACCCGGTTGTTGCTACGAGATCCTTTAAAGGGACCATCGCGATTTTTTTATTACCGGAAATCTTGCTGAGTTTCTTTTCGTCCAAATGACAATCGATGGGGACGACACCGACAATTGGGCCGGTTTGTTTGCCCGAGAGCACGAGTGTTTTATAGATGAGATGTTCATCAATATCCAAGTGATCGACCTGCATTTGTGCGACGTGATGTTCTTCGTGTGTTGGAAACTCAAATTGTGTATAGGCGACCTTTTGTTTGTCTAATATTTTTTCGACAAGGGTCTTTGCGAGTTGTCCTTGTTTTTTCTTTTTACCCAAAATAGATGCCACTCCTTTAGTAATTATAGTTAGTTTACGGCAATTTGTTAAAAATGTAAATTTAAGGACCGCCATTAATGTTGAATAGGGGTATAATGACTTTAAATAAGGAGTTGATTGTGATGAAATGGTTTAGAAAACGGCAAGAAACAGTAAGTGGTGTTCAAGCACATGATTTTACGCAATTGGTCAGTCAAGCAAGGGATAACGATGCGCATTATCAGAAGATTCGGGTGGCCTTTTCGGGGTTAACCAAACCATATCAGCAACCAATTCACAAAAAATAGTGATTCGTATGAGCTTATTCTTTAATAAATTCCAATTATTTTGATAATCTATGCTTAAGTCAGTTATTGACTAATTGAAAAATTAAAGGAGCGGATATCGATGACAACCAAGACAATACCGGCTGTAAGCTATGTGGTTCAGGTGAACCAACTGCTCGAGAGATTCGTTGTATTTGAAACGGTGTTTTTCGAGTGTACGCAAACTTGTAGGAATATTATTTTAGGAAGATGCACAGTCGGTGAAACGTTAGCGACCCTGGATCATTACGTTGACCAAAATTTAACGGTCCTGCGGGCATTTGTTACTCAAGTCGCTGCGGTGCAACCACCAACTGCGTTTGTCACGATTAATCAGCAATTAATTACGGCACTTGAACACTACGTTGATGCAACAGAAACGATGGTTCATTCTTTTGAAGGGCCTTCTAAAGAAGTTTATGCGCAAGTTTTAGCGGCGCGTCATGATCAAGAAACACAACGTGAACAAATTAACACAGTTTTACATGCGATTTCTATGGTTAGTTTTTCAACCGCTGATATGGCATAATAAAGGTAATTTAAATTTGAGCAGGTGACATTATGAATAGACAGACTTGGCATTTTCTTTTTTATAAATCAGGCTTTACCAAAGAACAGATTGATCAGTTACTAGCCTATTTAGGACAGCGACAGAATTTCGGCGGTTTTCCACTTGTTTCACTCACGCAAGATGGTGATAGCAACGAGATTCGGTTCGTAACGATGGTCTTTGATCCTTTGTCAGAGATTATCCCATCGGTTCAAGAAGAAATGGCGAAGTTTATTTTAATGCACGCGATTCGACCAGTGGATAATACGGAAGAAGCTGATATGCGTTTATACGGGCGGGTTATGAGTCACTCGCTTGAAGATTTAGGCATTGAATTTCACCGTTATGATGCTAATACAATGGATATTAATTATTGGGGCCAAAAAAAGGCCGACTAAAATTGGACGTTTCAATCAGAAATCGATTAAGCCGGAGACAATTGTCACGGCTTTTTTTGTGTTTCAGATGATAAGTGCTTTAGATTCATTGCGTAATCAGGTATGATATTAGCAGGTGTTCGGCTGTTATTGATAGCCGATGAATGAACAAATTAAAGGATACGGTGACAATTATGGTCGAAAAAAACATGTTAGAATTTTTTGAAGCAGAATTAGATGATTTACAATTTAGCGGCGATATCAACATCAACTGGGATAAACAATCACGGGCGATCGAATTAGAATTCACGTTAAATGTGACGAAGAGCCAAGAATTGGCTGTCGAAGATCAAAATGGCGAATTAAATGAATCAGATGAAATTAGTTATGAAGATGCAATTTTATTCTTCGATGAAAGCAAAATCGACGGTTTTGAATATGCTGATAACTATTTAGCTGTCATTCCATTTTCTGGCCGCCAAGGTTTGAATGCCCAAGTTGGGCGTGGTGTTTTCAATTATCTCCAAGACCTATTAGATGACGGCGAAGATCACTTAGCTGCCTTTGTAAACGATGAATCAGATGACGAAACATTTATCTTGGACTGGGATGACACGGTTTTCCAAGCAACCGTTGCCCAAGCCAGTGATGACTTAGCTAAAAAATACTACACTTACCCTAAATACTAAGAATAGATTTCAGCGACAGGTCAAATTCTTTTGGCCTGTTTTAATCATTAAGGAGCAGAATACATGGAATGGAC
>AEKF01000105.1_pt1 | contig 12573 bp, 9 predicted proteins | sample 342668 | NCBI WGS metagenome assembly AEKF01 (sample SAMN02954267, study PRJNA50815) | food metagenome | biome: terrestrial; feature: fermented food; material: kimchi; isolation source: Jonggazip commercial cabbage kimchi | place: South Korea | collected 2009-06 | reverse complement strand
CACGTCAAGATAATGAAGATTATGCTGACGCTATGAAAGTGATTAATTCTCAAAATCGTGAGTATGTTTCAGCAGAAGAAATCAGAGCAAAATTAGGTCTATGAAATCTAGTTGGGCATTTGATAGTAACGTAGGGAAAAAGTTAGTAAGTTAAATAAACTAATTCAGCGGCGAATATCTAATTGGTTAGGTTACATATTAGTGGTATAGAAAAATCTCGCGAAGATTATGTTAATTGGTGATACGATGACTGCCCCGCTTGCAACAAATACGTTTCAAACAGCGTTAAATAAGCGGTTTATTTGCAGACATAGCAAAAATTTAAGCAAATATTAGGTTGGTCTATTAATTTTCATAATCGAGATCGCCTTTCGAATGTTACCTAAATACCTAAATAACTGAATAAATAGTTCGATTTATTGATTTCTGATCACAATTTCACGCATCGAGTGATTAAATTTAAACATTTTTTCGATGACAAAGTGTGTATTCATGAGATGACGGGATAGAAGACATAAGCTGCAGATTCTTTATAGTTGTTTTAAACAATAACTATTAAAGGATTTGCAGCTTTTTGTGAGGGTTGTTCAGTTTAATTTTACAATTTAGTTGTTTTTTTGATTCGTTTAGGTTATTATTGTGGTGAAACGTTTCGATAACTTTTTTTAGGAGGAGAAAATGAAAAAAATAGTAGAAAATTTGTTTTTACAAATGACTATTAAGGAAAAAATTGGTCAATTAATTCAAGTTACAGGTGATTTTTTTCAAAATGGCGATAGTAAAATTACTGGACCACTTAGCCAAGAAAATAGACTAGAAGAAGATGTTCGTTATACGGTTGGTTCTGTTCTAGGAATTTCTGGTGCTAGTGACGTAGAAAATATTCAAAAAGAGTATTTAGAACATAATCGTCTAAAGATTCCTTTGTTGTTTATGGCTGATGTTGTGCATGGTTATAAAACAATATTTCCAATTCCTTTAGGATTAGCGTCAACTTTTAATCCAGATATGATGACTATTTCTTCTGAGGTTGCAGCTTCTGAGTCGGCAGCTGGAGGTGTACGAGTAACTTTTGCGCCTATGACGGATTTGGTACGTGATCCTCGCTGGGGAAGGGTAATGGAATCAACCGGTGAAGATCCTTATTTGAATTCAGTAATGGCAACAGCCTCCGTTAAAGGGTTTCAAGGTAAATTACCAATTGATGAAACTCATGTAGCTGCGACTGTTAAGCATTTTGCAGCCTATGGTGCCCCAGAAGCCGGACGGGAATATAATACAGTTGATATTTCAGAGTGGCGTTTTCGTGACCAGTATTTATCTTCATACAAGGCGGCTATTGACGCGCAGGTAAAATTAGTTATGACATCGTTTAATACCTTGTTTGGTAAACCCGCTACTGGTAATAAGTACTTAATGAAAGATATTTTACGAGATGAATTAACTTTTGATGGCGTTCTCATTAGTGATTGGAATGCCATCGAGGAACTCATTCATCATGGCACTGCTGAGGATCTAAATAATGCTGCTGAAATTGCATTAGATGCTGGTGTTGATATTGATATGATGGCTTTTGCCTATGCCAAGTTATTAGACAATATTGATGGAATACCAGGTAAAGTATTGGAATTGATCGATGAATCAGCAATTCGTATTTTAGAATTAAAAAAAGAGTTGGGATTGTTTGAAAATCCTTATATAGGGATTAGTAGGCAAAAAGAAAATGATGTGACTATGGCGCAAAAAAATAAGCAACAAGCACTACAAGTTGCTGAAGAGTCAATAGTGTTGGTTAAAAACAATAACGGAACGCTTCCACTTTCACCCCACCAACGCGTCTTTTTGACAGGACCAACAGCGAATACTTGTGATTTGCTTGGTAGCTGGTCTTGGAAGGGGGATATCGATGATACGGATAGCTTGTTAACGCAACTAAAGCAGAAAGTGGATACAATTCATTTTTCAGAGGGTATTACCTATCATCAAAATGTGCCACAGGATTGGAATAACATTGTAGATCAGGTAAATGATGTTGATGTGATAGTAGTGGCTTTGGGATTGCAAAGTTCTGAAAGCGGCGAGGCTACTAGTATGACCAATCCTGTATTACCTGATGGACAAATTGCTTATTTACGAGCATTGCAGGCGCTTGGGAAACCAATTGTGACGATTGTTATAACTGGTCGACCGTTAGTTTTGACAACAGTAGATGGGCTATCAGATGCTGTATTGATTAGCTTTTTCCCTGGTACTATGGGAGCAGAAGCACTTTCCAATGTTTTGGTTGGTGATACTGAACCCACTGGCCGATTACCGATGACTTTCCCAGAAAATGTAGGTCAAATACCCATTTACTACAATGCCTACAATACTGGTCGCCCTGTAGAAGTAGGTATGGAGAACGGTGAAGCAAAATATATATCTAAATATATTGACAGTCCTAATGAACCACTTTATCCTTTCGGATTTGGTTTAGGATATGCCAACATTGGTATTGTTCATGTTATGATAACCAATTATGTAGTTTCTGAGTCTGGGACAATTCAATTAGTGGTGCAGTTGGCAAATATGTCTGATTACTCTGGCTCAACTGTGTTGCAGTGCTACACGCATCAAAAAGTGGGAGAGACAGTACGACCATTGAAAGAATTGAAGTGGTTTAAAAAAATATACCTGTTAGCTAATAGCAAAAAAGAGGTAACAATTAGTTTACCGGTGAATAACTTAGTTAGTGTTCATTCAGATTTAAAATCCTATGTTGATGAGGGATATTATGATGTGATGGTTGGTCTAAATTCATCAGAATTAAGTCATGACGATATCCAAATTAAATATTTAGAGGAGGACTGATATGCCGGTAATTAAAGATGGAAACACTACAATTAATTTGTTGGATAATGGTTCAATAAGCAAAATCATCTCCGGAAATGTGATGGTTAATCAAATTGAGGGTAATAATTTGGATGGCAGTTTTGCTAATATTTTTTTACGAGTAAAGATTTCTAATCAATATGTTGTACATCCCTTAACAGGACCACTAAGCAATAGTGAAGTAACTTATTCAACCAACTCAGTAACATGGACAGGTGAATTTGAAGAAGTTATTTACCAGCTTAATTTATTAATCTATGATGGAACATGGTTTTGGACTGTTAATATAGAGACAGCTCAAACAAAGACGGTTGACGTGACTTATACGCAAGATCTTGGTTTAGGTGGAGAAAAATTTGTAAAAACCAATGAGGCTTACGCAAGTCAGTATATTGATCATTTAGTTGTTAGTGAAAATGATACTATCACTATTGCATCACGACAAAATCAAAGCCAATCTAGTCAGTATCCTTATTTACAAGAAGGCAGTTTTGGAAAATTGAGTAGTTATTCAACAGATGCATATCAATTTTTTGGCACAGAGTACAAACAGAATGGGATTCCTAAAGCATTTCAGCAAAACAATCTAGAAAATTATAACAAACAAAATGAAAGCGCTTACACAGCGCTGCGAACACATGCAATTGATTTAAACAGAGATAACGTAAAAATTGTCTTCTATGCTAGTTTTGAAGGAAACCAACCAGCGGGTAATACTCATCTGCTGATCGATTTGAATGAATTGCATAGGCGTTATGACGCTGCCGTTGCAATGGGTGAATCGAAAAAACTGGAAACAGTAACCACAATCAGCCCCATGACTCAAACACTAGTTGGAGACAAATTAACTGAGAAAGAATTAGATCAATTTTTCCCGAAAAAAATACAAATTGAAAAAATTGGAAAACAAATTCTATCATTTTTTAACTCAGATGGATCACATGTCATTTTACCAGAAAAGGAGAAAATACAAGATAGGCTGTCAGGAAACATTGTGTTAAGTTCCTTGAGCAGAAAACCAGGGGTAGCAGTGCTTGCCTCGACACAATATAGCACAGGCATTTTTGAATCGCATAGTGTATACGCAAATTCAGATCTTAATATTTTGTCCACCGACACACGTGATGCGTTTAACATATTTAAGGTTGGTGGTACACGAATTTTTATTTATATTAATGGCGAATATCAGATTTTAGGTATGCCCTCACTATTTGTGATGCATTATAATGGTGCTGATTGGTATTATAAAATGAATGATGATGTTATTAAAATAAGTGATGATGCCAATAGTTCAAACCATCAATTGACATTACGATTCGAGTCGTTGAAACATGAGCAATATGATATTTTAGTAGCCACACAAATTAATAGTCAAACTCTTGGTGCTGAGTATCAATGTGAATTTGATAGTGATACAGTGGAAATATCACCAGATCCTCAACAATTAATGGCTGAAAAGATGCCTGATCTGGGCTACGAAGTTGATTTTTCAAACCATGATGGGCAACAAGTAGATTTAAGTGATGAAAAAATATTGTTCAACCATGATTTAGAATATCCTACAAACCAGATAATTGCCAAATATCATGATGTAACCAGCTTTGCGGTACAGACCGGAATTTTTAGCGATAGTTTAAGGTTAGAGAGTCAGGATGAGACGCGTCAAGCACATGCAAAAAATATAAATGACCTATTAAAAAGTTTTCACTTGGCAACCAATAAACCGGATAAAAAAGAGTTAGTAGAACGAACAAATTTGATTTTGCCATGGTTTGCTCACGATGCATTGGTCCACTTGATGTCTCCTCATGGATTAGAGCAGTCTAGCGGTGCTGCTTGGGGAACAAGAGATGTGAATCAGGGGCCCACGGAACTTTTCCTAGCGACTGAGCATTATGCTGAAGTGCGAAAAATTATAACGAGTGTTTATTCACATCAGTTCATTGAAAATGGTAATTGGCCACAGTGGTTCATGTTTGATCAATATAGTGGAATTTATGCTGATGAGTCACATGGTGATGTTATCATTTGGCCTATGAAAGTGGTTGCTGATTACTTAGCGGTAACAAATGATGTGACCGTTTTGCAGGAAACATTGCCATATATGTCTCACGAAACCCAGAAGATGACGAATAAAGATGAAAAACTTATAGATCATTTAGTTAAACAAATTAATTATATTGAGAATAACTTTTTATATGGTACTGCTGTTTCAGCGTATGGTGATGGTGATTGGGACGATACGTTACAACCTGCGGATGCATCACAAAAGCAAGAAATGGCTAGCACATGGACTGAGGAATTGACGATTGAAGTGTTCCGAAAAATGGCGTGTGTGTTAGAGAAAGGAAGTGAATTACAAGAACGATGTGCAGTATTAGCTGATCGTATGTATGAAGATTTTAAAAAGTACTTTATGCAAGCGGAGGTACTACCGGGCTTTATTAAAATGAACAGTAATCATGAAGTACAACCAATTATTTATCCAGGTGATAAAAAAACTGGTATTAATTATCGGTTGCTACCATTGTCTCAAGGTGTTCTAAGCCAAATATTGACTGGGTCTGAGGTCCAAAACGCCCTACAGATTATTAAAGAAAATTTATTGTATGCAGATGGTGTTCGATTAATGGATCGACCTGCTCAGTATCATGGTGGTGTTAGTAAAATTTTCAAGCGTGCTGAGCAGTCGGCTAATTTTGGAAGAGAAATTGGACTTTTGTATGCTCATGCTCATATTCGTTACGCTGAAGCTATTGCAGCAAGTGGTGATAAAAATGAGGCTTGGCGGTTACTGGATTTAGTTAATCCGATTAACTTGACCGACCGTGTGCCTAACGCAGCTATTCGACAAGCTAATGTGTACTTTTCAAGTTCAGATGCAGACTTTGATACACGCTATGAAGCACAAGAACATTATGCTCAATTAGCAGAGCAATCAGTTAGTGTGAAAGGTGGTTGGCGTCTATATAGTAGTGGCCCAGGTATCTTTATCAGCGCACTTCTTCAGAGCATTATGACACTTAGAGAGTCAGGAAAAAATAATGCACTGCCTTTCGATAGTGATATCTATATCACAATGGACTAAAAAATTTTACTTATAATTGAAAGCGCTTACAAAAATGATTAACTTGAGTTCCCCGTTTTCAATGAATGAATAGGAGATAATAAAATGAACATTAAGAAAGTAGTAATAGGTGTAGTTGTTGTAGCTGTTGTTGGTGGCGGCTTTGTTGCATTAAATCACACAGCAAATAATGACAGCAGTTCTTCTTCAAAAACAGTGTCGTTCTGGTATGGGGGCGATGGTGACACAGATATTAAGCCCATTATCAAGGATTTCACTAAGCAAACTGGCATCAAAGTTAAAATTCAAAGTGTACCTTGGTCACAATATAATGATAAGCTCTTGACTGCAGCTGCTTCAAAGTCAGGACCAGACTTAATGGTTATGGGGACAACTTCAGTTCCTAACTTTGTCAGCTCAAATTCGTTAATGGATATTTCTAGCGTCATCAAAAAAGACAAAAATTTGCAATCAAATCAATTCTTTAAAGGGAATGTGGAGACAACGAAGGTTAATGGCAAATACTATGGTGTTCCATGGTACACTGAAACGCGTGTTTTGTATTATCGTAAAGATTTACTACAAAAGGTTGGTTACAACGAGCCACCAAAAAACTGGGATGAATTATATGATGCTGCCAATAAGTTATCACAGCGAGGTGGTAAAGATACGTACGGATTTAGTATTGATCAGTCTGAGCCGACTTTTGGATTTATGATGGCTAGACAAAATGGCGCCACATTGTTGGAAAAAAATGGTGAAACAGATTTTAACCAAAAACCAATGGTTGAAACGATGAGTTATCTACAGAAATTTGTTAAAAACGGTGTTTCACCAAAAGAGGACTTGAAGTTGTCAATTGGTGAATCATTTGGTAACAAGGGATTGTTGCCGATGTTTGTGTCGGGTCCATGGATGGTTAAAAGCATTGAACAGGATTCAGGACTGAAGGATAATCAGTGGGGTATTGCTCAATTACCAGCAGGTAAATATAATAATATGTCAAACACTGGCGGAGGTGATTTGGCAGTATTCAAATATACATCACACAAAACAGAAGCCATAAAATTGATGAAATTCTTGTCCACACGTGAGAATCAAATTAAGTATTATAAAAACAGCAATTCATTACCAGCACGAACGGATGCTTGGAATGATAAATCCCTGCAAAATACTAAAGTACAAGTTATCAAAAAGCAATTGAATTCATCTCAACCTATGCCGCTAATTAAACAGTGGGATCAGATTGGTCAGAACTATGTTAAGGCTTGGGAAAAGATTTCGGTAGAAAATGCTGATCCACAAAAGACAATGAATACGTTCAATGATCAAACAAATAAGAACTTGAATACAAGTAAATAAGCTTTCAATAAAGAGGAGATTTCATGAAAAATAATTTGATGAAAAAATTAATGCCTTACACATTTATTTTTCCGGCTCTATTACTTTTAATTCTGTTTTCTATCATTCCAATTATTGTTTCATTGGTAATTAGTTTTACAAATTTAGATATTACCGGGTTGGGTAACTGGGGAGCGATTAAATTCATTGGTCTGAATAACTTTATTAATTTGTTTAATGATAGTTTGTTTTTGCAGGCTGTCGGTAATACATTATTTTATGTTGTTATTGGTGTACCAGCTGTTATTGCGTTGTCCTTGGCAATAGCCATTATGATAAATTTTGGTCAGAACAGGTTTTTCAAATTAATGCGATTAGTTTTTTATACGCCATCAATAACTAATACAGTTGCTGTTGCAGTTGTTTGGACGTTTATGTATAACCCAAGCACGGGATTAATTAATAATATCCTGAATCAAGTAGGGTTGGGATCGGTAGGTTGGCTGACAGATCAAAGTGTGGCTAAAATCGCTCTGATTATTTTAGCCGTTTGGAAAGCCATTGGTTTAAATATGTTGATTTTTTTGGCTGCATTGCAAGGTATTCCAAAAGACTTTTATGAGGCTGCAGAACTGGATGGGGCGAGTTGGTGGCAACAAACAATTCATATTACAATTCCTTCATTAAAATTTTCAATTTTCTTTGTGTCAGTCACAACCTTAATTGGTTGGTTCCAGTTCTTCGATGAACCCTTTGTCATGACAAAGGGTGGACCATTGGGTAGTACAAATTCGGTTGCATTATTTGTTTACCAAAATGGTTTTCAGCAGAGTAACTTTGGGTATGCAGCCAGTGCATCATTTGTGATGTTTGCGGCAATTATCTTGGCAACTCTAATTCAGTTTAAACTTCAAAATAGACAGCAAAATGGTTAGAGTAAGAAACTGTTTTATTTATAGAAGAATAATTGACTAAATATTTAAGAGAAAGGAAATGCAATGAGTAATAGTTTACTTAAATCACAGCAAAATTCACGTTTTATTGTAAGCGTCATCCTAGCTGTGTTTGGATTTATAATGATATTGCCGTTTTTATGGATGTTCTTGTCGTCTTTTAAAACAAATGCTGAAATTGTCCAAAATACCCGAAGTTTTTTCCCTAAGCAATGGACATTAGAAAATTATCGTAATTTATTTCATAGCGGATTTACGTTGTATCTTAGAAATACATTAATAATAACTTTCTTCTCATTTATTGGTATGCTATTCAATGCTATGGCAGGATATGGTTTTGCAAAATTTAAATTTAAAGGCCGTGGTGTCCTGTTTATTATGGTGCTGGCAACTATGATGATTCCTGGTCAAGTAACCATGATCCCTGTGTATTTAATTCTTAACCAGATGCATTTAACAAATACGTTAACGGGTATTATCTTGCCCGGGTTGGTGGGCGCCTTCAGTATCTTTTTATTCAGACAGTTTATATCTAATATATCTGACTCGATTTTGGAAGCAGCACGTTTAGACGGCGCAAGCGAGTGGTATATGTTCTGGCACATTATTCTACCAATCTCGAAACCAGTCTTAGCAGTACAAGGGATACTGACATTCATTGGCGGTTGGAATGCATTTTTGTGGCCATTGATATTAGCCAATGATGAAAAGTATTATACATTATCAGTTGGATTACAATTGCTACAAGGTCAACATACAACAGATTATGGGATTCAAATGGCAGGGTCTGCATTTATGGTCATTCCAATTATTATTATTTTTGTGATATTCCAAAAATATATTTTGCAAGGATTCAATATTCAGGGAGATAAATAATGTAAAATAAACTTAAACAGTATTTATTATAGAAAGCTAGGTAAGGAGATTATTATGGCAGGTATTCAAGAGATTGCAGAAAAAGCGGGTGTTTCTATTTCAACAGTTTCTTATGCGCTCAATGGAAGTAAAAAGGTAACTGAAAAGACACGTTCTCGAATTTTGAAAATTGCTGAAGAATATAACTATTCACCAAACTTAGCAGGTAGAATGTTAAAAAAACAAAAAACTATATCATTGGACTGTATTTGCATGATTTTGGGGGCTATTTTTATAGTCACATGATTGATGGTGTTAACAAGGTATTATCAAAAAATAATTACGAGGTTATTGTGGCAACTGGTGGAAGTAAAACACGTGATTTTATTTCGCAAGGTCTAGTTGATGGAGCCATTGTACTAGACTCTGATTTTCCAGATGACATGATTAAAAAGTATGCCCTGTCAGGAAAGCCGATTGTCGTTATGGATCGAAAGTTGTCCGGGGATAACATTACACAGGTCCTATTAGACAATGAAAATGGTTCTAAGCAAGCCATTCAGGCATTAAATAAAACAGATATCAATGCTTTTGTAATCATAACAGGTCCTGAAAATTCACATGATTCTAATGAGAGACTGGCTGCAGCACTGAAGGCAATTGATGACAGTAGCGATAAACCGGTTAAAGTCATTCATAGTGATTTTACCATCGCAGGTGGTGGCAAGGTGGCGAAAGAAATTACTGATATGAAGTACGACAAGATAGGTATATTCGCATTAAACGATGAAATGGCAGTTGGGTTGATTGAAAAATTACCAACTGAAAAAATTGGACATGAAATACAAGTTATTGGCTTCGACAATGATATTATTGGCCAGTATATCACGCCAGGATTAACAACTATTGATTATTCAAAACATCATTGGGGTAGCGTAGCTGCCGAAACGCTATTAGAAATGATTGATGATCATAATCAACTTGATAATAAAAAAATATTAACGCATATTCAGCATCGTGCATCACTTGAAAAATTGGAAAATAACGACTAAGTGTGTCAATGGAGAAATTAGTTCGATGGCAGTAAGTCATATTGAGTTTTACTCTGAAAAATTAGAAATGAAGACTAGAGTTAACGTGATATTGCCTGAGCATGTTGACAAAGATGGACAAGTTTTATTACTTTTACATGGTTTAGGTGATGATGAAAATACATGGTTTGAGCAAACTAGGATTGTCTCTTACGCTAGCGGGTCAAATATAACTGTTATCATGCCGAGAGTTGATCGTAGTTACTATACTACCAGTGTAGGAGGACCTAAATATTTTGAATATGTTAGTCAGGAAATTTTACAACGATGTCAAGAATGGTTTAATATACCGAATAACAAGGAACAGACCTTTATAGCTGGTATATCTATGGGAGGATTTGGTGCGTTAAAAGTAGGATTAACAAATCCAAAAAGGTTTAAACAAATTTTTGTTATGTCAGCAATGCCGGATATCATAACAAATTGGCGAAATAATTCAGAACGTGATGAATGGTATCGAAGTTTGTTTGGCACACCAGAACAAATTCAAGAATCAATTAATGATGTTTCTTACTTAGTGTCAAAGCAAAATGAGACAGCTCCGAAAATTTGGCAACTTTGCGGCCGAAACGATTCTTTCTACGATATGAATGTAATTCTTGATCAACAGATTAGAAAGAGAGGATTAAAGCACCAGTTTGTGGAAGTTTCTGGTGGTCACGAGTGGTCAGTATGGGACAAAGCTATTAAGCAGGTACTAAACATAATTGATGACAAGTAGTAATGATATGTAGTTTAGTTAAAATTATATAGGAGTAACTAATGGTAGAATTAAATCTTGAACATATTTATAAAAAGTACGACAATGCTGACGATTATTCTGTAACCGATTTTTCGTTGGATATCAAGGACAAAGAGTTTGTTGTGTTTGTCGGACCGTCTGGTTGTGGTAAATCTACTACCATCAGGATGATTGCTGGTTTGGAAGATATAACAGAAGGCAATTTATTAATTGATGGTAAAGTTGTCAATGATGAACTACCAAAAAATCGTGATATTGCGATGGTTTTCCAAAACTATGCGCTTTACCCTCACATGAGTGTGTACGATAACATGTCATTTGGGTTGAAATTGCGTAAGTATTCTAAAAAGGATATTGACGAACGTGTTCACAATGCAGCACGTGTTATTGGATTAGAGGAATATTTAGACAGAAAACCAGCTGCTTTATCAGGTGGACAAAGACAACGTGTTGCATTAGGCCGAGCAATTGTCCGTGATGCGCCCATATTTTTGATGGATGAGCCGTTATCTAATTTGGACGCAAAATTACGTGTTTCAATGCGTGCTGAAATTGCCAAGTTACATCGCCGCTTGCAGACAACAACTATTTATGTGACTCATGATCAAACAGAAGCAATGACAATGGCAGATAGAATTGTCATTATGAAGGATGGTAAAATCCAGCAGGTTGGTACGCCACAAGAAGTCTATGATAATCCAATAAACTTGTTTGTGGGTAGCTTTATTGGATCTCCAGCGATGAATTTCTTTGATGTAACACTACAAAATAATCATATTGTCGATATGAAAACCAATTTTTCACTAGAAGTTCCTGAGGGGTGTCTAAAAGTACTACATTCTAAAGGGTATGCAGGAAAAAAATTAAAGTTAGGGATTAGACCAGAAGATATTCACACAGAAAATACATTTATGGCAGCTTTTCCGAATGCAACCATTAACACTACGGTGAATGTTTCGGAATTGTTAGGAGCTGAATCACAACTATATTGTAAAGTGGGAGATCAAGAATTTATTGCCAAAGTTAGTTCACGGGATCATATTAGACCTGGAGCCGAACTATCTGTCGGCTTTGACTTAAATAAAGGACATTTTTTTGATCCAGAAACGGAAATGACAGTATATTAAAAATAGGAGTAAATTTCCGATGACGGGGTGGACTTGTAAGCAAAAATATTTTGTATTAGCTAAGTGAAGAATCAATTTTAAGAAAACTACCTAAAAGTTAGGTAGTTTTTATTATTTATCAGCGCATATTTATTGTGAGATAGTCAAATAAATACAATTTTTAGAAGAGAACGATTTATACTGATGAGTTCGTTATTTTTACGTTATAATTTTATAAAAACGACTTTCAAACTAAAAGATTTTATCAACTATTGAAACAATCGTCGTATCAAAGAAAAACTCAATGATTTGTCTCCCGTCAGGCATCGGAAACTTACCACTGAGTATGTTTGTTAATTAATGCTATCTTATCCAACTTCGTTGATTTACTTTAGCCAACACTTAAGATTCATCATACCAAGAACAATAAACCATTTCACCAGCCGGCTTGTCCATGACCCCAAACTAACCACTTAAATAAACTTGATACAAACCGGCATATCTAGATTGTTTTTAGTTTTTATATACTCTAACCGCCCATCCAACA
>AEKF01000104.1_pt1 | contig 12699 bp, 13 predicted proteins | sample 342668 | NCBI WGS metagenome assembly AEKF01 (sample SAMN02954267, study PRJNA50815) | food metagenome | biome: terrestrial; feature: fermented food; material: kimchi; isolation source: Jonggazip commercial cabbage kimchi | place: South Korea | collected 2009-06 | reverse complement strand
CAGTTTGTCTAGTACCAATAAGATGTTGGTCAAACACAGATTGTGGCGACTGTCCTCCTCTAATCCTAATACCCGACGATTCCTGCGAAAGCCAACTATTATTTGGTAATATTCTCAAAGTGTTCCAATATTTATGATTTAAATCAATTTCAGTAAAACTATCTCTAAAACTTAGTTGATTTGTCTTATCTAATGTTAATCGATTTTGACTAGGATAATTAGTACCATTGGCTAATTTAGGCCAACCATCGTCTGTCCATTCAATCTGTTCAACTGCAGTTTCTCGACCTAGAATAGAAAACCCTTCCTTATTTGTTGGACGTGTACAAAGATAAGCTATAAACCAGTTACCCTCTGCACTCTCTACAAGACTTGCATGTCCTGCACACTGTAAATACGAATCAGATTTGTCTTTAGCACTAATTAAAGGTGTGTTTGGTGCAAGCATATATGGTCCCCATATATGCTTGCTTCTCACTACTGTTTCTTGATGACCCAACTCTGTTCCACCCTCAGCTGTCAATAGATAATAATAATCATTATGGTAGTACATTTGCGGTGCTTCTGTCTTACGCGCTTCCGTTCCTTTAAATATTACTTTAGGCTCCCCTTCCAGGATAAATGTATTTAAGTCTATTTTCTGCATTACAATACCATCTGATTTATTATGCGTTTCTAAGCGATAGTCCCAGATTTCGTTCAAAAAATATGCCTGCCCATCACTATCAATAAATAATGACGGATCAAATCCTGAGCTATTAATATAAACAGATTCACTCCATGGACCTTCAATATCTTTTGCAGTAATAATATAATTATCAACATCTTTATACGGTACTCTAGTTGATTTTACATTCGTAAATACTACGTAAAATATGCCATCTTTAAATATTGCACTAGGCGCCCAAATAGAACATGCTTTTGGATTCCCCTGTAAATTTATCTGATTTTTTGTATCTAAAATTGAGGTTTTATATTTCCAGTCAAAAAGATTCTTTGAAGTATAAACTCGAATACCTGGTAGCCATTCAAAAGTCGAAACAAATATATAATAAGTATCTTCTACTCTTAATATACAAGGATCAGGATTGAAGCCTTGTAATACTGGATTACTAAATGTTTTCATAATACCTCTCCTAATTGCCTTCATTTGCCAATTCTTTAGCATTGCGTTCTTTTAATTCTGCTGAAATTCTAGCATAAGTTTCTTTATCTAAATTATAGAATTTCATTGAGAAAATAGCGATAAAGTAAATCACAATTGGAATAACTGTCGTTGCCATTAAGATACCGTGCAATGCACCTGCTGATTGATGTTGCGTTGTCGCTACATAGCCAGTTGCCGATAAAACAACACCTGGAATAACACCACCTAAAGCATTCCCACACTTGAAGACAAACCCGACAATTGCGTAAATAATTCCGCCCATTCTTTTATTAGTCTTATATTCGCCGTACTCAACCGTTTCTGGAATTAAAGCCCACATGTAAGCAGAAATCATACCATTACCAACCGATGCAATTCCACGCGAAATAAATATCCAAATAATCCAATCTGGTTTTGCAAAGAAAAGTCCTAACATCCCAATGATATCAGCAGCAACAGAAATAATAATCAATTGAAATTTTGAAAGTCTATTAGCCAACCAAGGAATGACAGGAATAAATGCTAACGCTGGTAAAGTTCCAGCTAATGAATACCATTTTACAAGATCTTCACGTCCCACATAGTACGTTACATAATATATACCAGTAGAACTAACAACCGACTTGACACCATAAATAACAAAAAAGAAAATACATAGCACTACCAACGGCCGATTCTGTCTTAACTGTATGAAAACATCTTTAATACTGATTTTCGTGTGTTCCTTCGGTACTTTAACCCGTTCATTAGTTGTCATGAAACAACCCCATAAAAGGAGGCCACCCATTATCCCCATTATTACCATTGTCATTTGCCATGCTTTTGCAAGTCCCATTGTTTTAGTTAATAACTCAGCTATAAAAGGAACAAAGAAAGCGACAATTACTTGGCCAACATTTGCTAAAAATGTACGATATGTTGTTAAACTAACCGATTCTTGTTGATCATTAGTCATTGCTGAAGTTAAACTACCATATGGCACGTTGACAAATGTATAGCAAACTGACAGCAAAATATATGTGATATAGGCATATACTAATTTTCCAGTTCCCCCAAAACTTGGTACTGTAAAACAAAGAATTGCTAAAACTGCAAAAGGAATAGCCCCGTACAGTAAAAATGGTCTGTATTTGCCCCATTTAGTGTCAGTTTTATCGATTATAAAACCTATTATTGGATCTGAAAATGCATCAATAAAGCGAACAACTAAGAATAGCAAAGAAGCACTTGCTGCTGACAAACCAAATACATTCGTATAGAAAAATAAAAGGTAACTTGACAGACTCGCATATATTAAGTTACAAGCAAAGTCCCCTAATCCAAACCCAATCTTTTCACCGATACCAATTTCTCCAATTGGCTTAATACGTTTAGCATCTTCCATTTATAAATCCCCCATTGATTATGTTTTAGATTAAAAATGTTAAACCAAAAACAATCTGCAGACGTCATTGTGTGGTTAGTTTTTTCGAACAACCAACTTACGTATATAATGTAAACCCTTTCATTTTTGTTTGCAACTCTTTTTTTCTCTTTTTATTAAATATTTTTCTGTTATTATTAAACTATCAATTTGTACTAATTAGGGGTCTTATAATGGTCAAATCTATGAATAAAGATAGTATGCGCGATTTAAATCAAAAATTAATGCTACAGATTTTATTTAATAGTAATACAACATCGCGTATTGAAATCGCCAATAATCTAAATCTCAATAAATCCACAATTTCTTCGTTGTACAATACCTTATTTGAGCAAGGTTATATTGAAGAACTTGGTCAAGGTAATAGTTCTGAAACAGGTGGTCGGAAGCCCAAACTCATCAGGTTTAATCATCAGTATGGCTTTACAATTAACTATGAACTTGGACATCACCACTTACGAATTATGTTAAATTGGTTAAATGGCGAACAAATTAGTTTTGAATCCATCTCGGTTATTAACTGTTCTATCGAAGAAGTAGTCAACATCATTAAAAAACATATTTCTCAAACTAAAGTTCCCGATGCTGTACACGGCTTATTGGGAATTTCATTTGCGATTAATGGCATTGTTTATCAAAATGAAATTATCGATTCTCCTTTTATTGATATGCATAACATTAATTTAATTTCTGAATTATCCGAATTTAATGTCCCCATTATCTTAGAGAATGAAGCTAACCTCTCTGCAATTGCTGCTCATGATTATGCTAGTAACTTTAAAACCAAAAATATCGTTGCATTAGACGTCCATAATGGTATTGGTGCTGGTATTATTATTAATCATCAACTTTATCGTGGCTTAAATGGTGAAGCTGGCGAATTAGGTCGCTCTTTACAATATCCAACCGCAAGTAATTACAAGAATATTCCTATTGAACATTTATTTAGTGAAGATGCCATAATTGAAAATTTCAAAAATGCTAAAAAATTATCGGCTGTGGACCGAAATTTATTTCTTGAGTATTATTATAAAAATGATTCGCTAGCACTACAACTAATGACTAAATTTACACAAGCATTAGCTTTTATTATTTTTAATATCAATCAAAGTTTTGCACCTGAGTATATCTATCTACAATCTCGAATAGTTGGTGAAATTCCAGAATTATTAGATAATATTAAAGCCGTCTATCGATCTTTAGCAAATGATAAAGATCCACATCTAAAATTATCCCCTATGATTGAGACTGCACCACTTTATGGGGGCGCAGCTATGCTAACACATCAAATTCTAAACTTAGAAAATTTTGACTTATATTTACTTAACTAAAGAAGACCGCTAAAAGATAAATTCTTTTAGCGGTCTTCTTATTCTCTAGAAATACGTCAATTTCGATACTTCTTCCAATAGTTCCTTATAACTCATGTTCTCAACTTTCTTAGCCTTCACCTGGTCAAACATGCCGTTTTCCATTTGATTGAAATTATTGATTAGGTAATAAGCGGTTAAAAAACCAACGAGTTTGTTTTTAGCATTCTTTTCCATTTGATCCTTTTCATTTGGTACCGCGATTGAATCAATGAAATGATAAGCAAATTTTTCGGGATCAATATTTATCTTTTTATTATTCATCATCGTCCCCACTTTCTAATTATCTATTTTTAGCTTCTTGGAACTGATTCTTGTACTTTTCAGGTACAATTGGCAAGCCTTTTGCACGCGCCCGTTTTTCAAAGTACATCGTCACGATTGGTGTTAAGATTGACGTTACCAGTACACTGGTTGCCACAATCGCTGTTGCTGAACTTGCGGTTGATGCAAAGCTTGGATTCGTTTCAGCAATTGCATATGGAACGGCAACTGCTGCGCCGGCTGTTGATGAAGCTGCCCAACCAGCCACGCCATCTGAATGTGTGAAGACCCGATCGACAAATGATAAAACCGTTCCTGAAACTAAAACGACTGCAAAGCCCATGAAAATTCCCATGAAACCTGACTTAAAGATCATACCAAAGTTTAAGCTATAACCCAATGTGAATGCGAAAAATGGGACCATTGCAGGGACAATTGGTTTAAACATTTTTCTAAATTCATGATCGAGTGAGCCCAGTGTAATCCCTAGTACGAATGGAATCAACGTCGACACTAATGATTGCCATGGGAAAGCCGCAATTCCGGCAACCCCCATGGTCACCATCGTCATAAATGGCCCGGATTCAATACTGATGAATGGGAACCCGGCAGCATCTTCCTCACGCCCTAACGTCGTCATCAAAGCCATATAAAGCCCACCATTGGTTTCATTAAAGGATGCAATCACCGCTAAAACTGAAAAGCCGGCAAAAAGTCCTCCCTGTACACCTGAACGCGGTAGGAAATGATTAATAATAACACCTAGTAACCCCGCTAACAATACTTTAAAGATTAATAATGATAAGCCCTTTTTTGCGATATAACCTGTTGATTTAAGATCAATTGTGGTACCGACACTGAAGAAAAACATGAATAAAATAACAGAAGTGCCAACTAAATAATTGCCAGTAAAACCGCCGTAAAATTTATCAACACCCGGCCAAATTGTATTAACAAGGGTTCCTAAAAATAGTGGTACAACCATCATCCCACCAGGTATCTTTTCAATCGTTTTTTTAATCTCCATCATGATGCCCCCAACATATTATTTTGAATTTTAAAAACAAAAAATACTAATTTGATTGTCGGCACCTCCCCTCTAGCTAAGTTTCTTTATGAGAAACCTATTTGCTTATATCAAAATTATATCTTTAATATACACCTCGCAAGCTTCCTTTGCAAACGTTTTCAATAACGCGTTTAAACATACAAAAAGCCACGGCAAATCATAAATTTGTCGTGGCTTTAATTATTTATTTTGACCTATTTAATTAATCAAACTTCATCCCATCCAACGCTTTTGCCAACAATTCTCTGTCGGCTTTTTTAAGCATGCTGAATTGGCTTGCTTCTAAATCGTTGAATTCTTCAATCAACATATAAGCTGATAAATAACGCTTCAAAGCTGTTTTGCTAGCTCTTGTATCGTCACCTTCTGGTAATGTTGTTCCGCCAACAACAGCGAGTGCAAATTCGTTTGGATCAATCTTCATTTTTTTATCAATCATGACGTAATCCCCTTTTAAATAAGATAATTCAAGTAAGCGTTTACAGGTTTAATATAGCCCCTTTGACAGACTTTCCCAATCATCTATTTTATGATTTAAGTATCAAATATACTGTTATTCACTTTTGGCACAGTAGTCACACCAAAAAACGCTGCGATTCATTTTACGATTCTCAGCGCTTTTTAATGCGAGCTAGTCAAATTTTAACGTCTCAAAAGCCTTCATCAATAATTTAAAATCAGGATTTTTAGCAAGCGTAAATTGGTTTGCTTCCAATTCATTAAACTGTTCAATTAAATAATAGGCTGTTAAGTAGCGCTTTAACGCGTCTTTACTGGCACGTGTGTCATCACTAGCAGTAATTGGTGAGCCACCAATCACGGCAAGCGCAAACTCGTTTGGATCAATCTTCATCTTCTTATTCACAATTCATTACCCCACTTTGCCGAATAAAGAAATATGTTACAGATTATCGATTGATTTAGCAATACCCTATTTTAAGAACGGTTTAACAGATATACAGATTATTAATCTAAAATGTCATGGCCAAAACAAGCAATTTCAGTTAAGGCGGGGAAAGTTGACGAATCTTGATCCTTTTGTAAGTTCGTCAATTTAAGACTTGTGACAGTCCGTTCAGAAAAGCTAAAGGTTTGCATCTCACTGACCTTTTGTGGTGCGAGCACTTCTTGACTACCATCTGAAAAGACAATTGTCATTGCGGTCCAATAACTATCATGCGGATAATCAGCGCGTAAAACGATGCCCACGCGATTAAGCACCACTGGGCGGCCAAACTCTAGCGTCAATTCAGCATCATCTTGCTGATCAATTCCCCATGATTGGTACGGATAATTACCATGACTTTCATTAGCCACAAGGCCGTCAATCGCATTTTTAGCGTAAAAGACTGTTTCACCGCGTGTTTCTGCATTTGCTGACGCGTGTGGGTAGGCACCTGAATCATCGTGTTGATCATGGCTATTTTGAGCTATATTTCTGTCAGCCTGAATTTCGGCATCTGTTGCTAAGCGGACAGTTGCATAGTGGTTCTTCCCTAAGAAGGCGCCATCTGGGTAAGGCCATTCACGTTGCAAATTAAAAGGGACTTGATATCGCCAGTGTGCACCGGCAACGTAAATTAATGCGGGTTGCAAACTAGGATCTAATTGCACCACTAAGTGACAAGGCGCTTGGTCACAAATCACTTGATAAGCATCACCAAAGGTATATTGTGAATGATAATCAAGATACGTTTCGGTTTGCCCGCTGCGTTCTTTAACTACCTTTTGATTGGCATCTAATAATTGTAACGTAACTGTCATTTTTGCGCCTCCATAAATTGTTTTAATTGGTCGTTAGTTGGGTAGCCTTCGCTATCACCGGCACTTTGTACGGCCAACGCACCAATCGCACAAGCCCGTTTAGCGGCATCAGACAATGATAACCCTTCCAATAGTCCAGATATTAAACCAACCGCAAAGCCATCCCCAGCGCCGACAGTATCGACGACGTGTGCAACGTGATAGCCACTAACCGTTATCGATTCGCCTGCTTTAGTTTGAATATAAGCACCGGCTGGTCCTAATTTGACAATCACGGTCTGTGTGATGTCACTTTGGTTCAAATAAAAATCAGCAATCGCCTTCGGATCACGCGAACCCATCAATAATTCACCTTCGTTGATGCCTGGCAAAATGATAGTCGCTTCCTTAGCAAGCGCATTAAGGGTGGTAATCATTTTTTCTTCAGTAGACCAAAGTGGTTTGCGAATATTAGGATCGAAAGTTGTGGTAATATGGTTGGCTTGTGCTTTTTCAAAAAGTTTTTGAACCGCAACAAGACCGTTTTCCGAAATACCAGCCATAATCCCAGAAAGATGGATTAATCCTACCTGACTGAAATCAACCTGCTCAATAATCTGTTGATTAAAATGAGCAGCGGCCGAATTCTTCCGGTAGAAATAAACCGCAGGGTCACCAGTTGTAACACGTTGTTTCAAATAAAAGCCCGTCCAATAATCCGTCATTGTTTCGATATATTGCGTATCGATTTGATTATCTTTAATTTCTTGTTTAATTGAAACCCCAAATGGATCTTCACCTAAAGCGGTTAGATAAGTTGCTTGATGTTTTAGACGTGCTAAACCAATCGCAACGTTCAATTCTGCGCCAGCGATGTAACGTGTAAAATGTTTGGCTGCTTCCAAACTAACATCTGGTTCGTCCGCACTAAAAACAGCCATTGGTTCACCGATTGTTAAAAAGCTTTTTGTCATTGTTCTCACCCACCATAAAAAAAGGCGACCAACTGGCCGCCTTCTAAGTTTTTAACGTACTAAGTAGCCACCATCTACGGCTAAGATATGTCCAGTAACGTAATCTGATGCTTTGCTTGCTAGGAAGACAGCAACGCCCATTAATTCATGTGGTTCTGCCCAGTGTCCAGCAGGAATCCGATCAAGAATTTCTTTATTACGTGCTTTGTCGGCACGAATTGGTGCTGTGTTAGCAGTCTTGATGTAACCAGGTGCAATCGCGTTTACTTGGATGTTGTATTCGCCAAGTTCACTTGCAAATGATTTTGTTAAACCAGCAACACCGTGTTTTGAAGCAGTGTATGAAGGAATGAACTTACCACCTTGGAATGATAACATTGAACCAATGTTGATAATCTTACCTGATTTTTGTTTAGCCATTTCTTTAGCAGCAGCCATTGACATATGGTAAACAGCGTTCAAGTTGATGTTAATCACCATATCCCAATCTTTATCTGATGATTCAAGTAATGGGTTACGACGAATCATACCAGCGTTATTAACTAAGATATCAATGTGACCGAATTTTTCGATAACTGTTTTAACAACTTCTTCAGCAACGCCTTCTTTTGTTAAATCAACATCCATAAATTCAACTTTGCGGCCACGTTTTTCGATCATTGCGCGTGTTTCATCCCATTCTGCAGTCCCGAATGTTGGGATAAAAATATCTGCGCCAGCTTCAGCTAATGCAACGGCATAACCTTGGCCTAAACCTGTGTTACCGCCAGTAATAACGGCAACTTTACCAGTTAAATCGAAAAAGTTCATTTTGAATTGGTCTAATGCTGCTTCGTTTGCTTTAATTTCTTCAATTGATTGTGCCATGATTAGGTAAACTCCTTTATATATGGTTAATTTTTATTTTAAGTCGTCCATTGAAACGGCATCCATATCATCATATGTTTGGTTTTCGCCACACATTGCCCAGATGAATGAATAGTTGGTTGTCCCAACACCACAGTGAATTGACCAACTTGGGTTAACAACGGCTTGTTCATTGCCCATCACGATATGTTTTGATTCTTCAGGGGCACCCATGTAATGGAAAACTTTTGTATCAGGTTCTGAGAATTCGAAGTACATGTATGTTTCCATCCGACGTGCGTGTGTGTGCGCTGGCATTGTATTCCATGATGAACCTGGTTCTAAGACTGTGTAGCCCATTTGTAATTGACAAGTATCCATTTGTGAAGCATCAATATACTTGTAAATTGTCCGTTTGTTCATATGTGCTTGATCGCCAATTGGTTTAGCTAAAGCATTGGCAAATGGCAATTTCTTGTTAGGATAGTTTTTGTGGGCTGGTGTTGAAACCACGTAGAATTTAGCAGGGTTGTTAATGTCGTCTGATTCAAAGACCACATGTTTGATTCCCATACCGACGTAGTAACCATCGTGTTGAACCATTGATTCTTTTTGACCATCGATTGTGATTGAACCAGCACCACCAATGTTGATAATACCTAATTCACGGCGTTGTAAGAAATAATCAACACCTAAGTCTTTGTCTAATTTGATTTCAAGTGGTTCAGCAGCAGGTGTGACCCCACCAAAGATCATCCGATCGTTGTAAGTATAAGTTAAGAGAATGTCGCCTACGTTGAATAATTTTTCAACTAAGAATTGTTCCCGTAATTTTTCTGTTGAATAGTGGCGAATATCTTCCGGGCTGTGTGAGTAGTTTGTTTGCATTGAAAAAGTCATGATAATCCTCCTCAAAATATTTCTTATAGAGAAACCTAATTCTCTATAAATAAATTATATTGTAAATATAACGCATTTGTTCGAAAAATACAAGCGTTTTCAGTCGGATTAAATAAATGCGCGATTTGGTTGAACATTGAAGACTTTAGCAAGGTCTAAGAGGTCTTGATCAGTAATGGTTTGTTCAATTTTGCCACCTTGTTGTTGAATGACAGTCCAGATTTGAGCTGCTTTTTCAATTGTTTCGATTAAGCCAAAAGCTTCGTCAATCGTTGCACCAGTGCCGAATAAACCATGTTGTGGCCAGATAACAGCCCGGAAATCTTTTAATTTAGCAGCTGTTGCTTCACCAATTTGGTTCGTGCCGGGTACCATCCAAGGAATGATGCCGATTCCTTCTGGGAAGACCACTAATGATTCAGTTTGCATCTTCCATAAAATGCGACTGAAGATTTTTTCGTCTAATTTTTGCGTAAATGTCATGGCGATTAAGTTTGTTGGATGACAATGCATGACTACTCGTTGGTCGCTGTGTTCTGCCAAACGAGCTTGATGACCCATCAAATGCGTTGGGAATTCACTAGTGGGTGCTGCACCGTCTGAATAACCCCATAATAAGTCTACTGCTTTACCGTCTTCTGTGATGCGTACTAAGCCTAAATCACGTTCTGGGAAATCGATGATGTTTTTGAAATAACGACCAGTTGCTGAGACTAAGAAATACATGCCGGCTAAATCGCGGCCATCAAAGTTAATTGGAATTGTTCTTTTAACCATTTGGATGTCATCATAGTCTGTTAATTCTTCAGGGAGAATCCGGTAGCTGACGTTACCACCATTTCGTTCATCCCAACCGTGATCGTATAATCTAAAGGTAATTTTAGCAACTTCTTTTACAAGTGGTGAATTAATAAATTTTGTCATTTCTCTCATTCCTCTTTCGCTTAGCGTTTTAATAAAACATCTTTTTCATATTGATCAACATCAGCAAGCCAATCTGTGCCAACTGGTACGTTTTGACGTGCACAGAATTCATCCCAAACAGCGCCAAATGGATATGATTTCAATTCTTCGGTAATCGCAAGGCGTTTCGTTAAATCACCATCAATTTCCATTGTTTTGAGCGTGTCGATTGGGGCTAACATGCCCATTAGAACGGCCTTTTGTGTTGCACGCGCGCCGATTACCCAACCAGCAATTCGGTTGATTGTGGCATCGAAGAAATCTAAACCGATATTTGTTTTGCTTAATAAATCATCGCGAACCAATGAGCGCATCATGCGAATCAAAGCATCGTCCATGATAACAACGTGATCACTATCCCAACGTACTGGACGTGAAACGTGAAGCATCAAGCCTTTGCCAAATGGTAAGAAGGCTGAGAACTTATCAGAAACATCTTCAGTTGGGTGGAAATGACCAGCATCGATTGTCCAGAGTTTTTGACGCGTTAAGGCGTAGTTTGCGTAGAATTCGTGTGAGCCAACTGTGTAAGATTCGACACCTGTTCCGAATAATTTACCTTCGAAAGTTTCAATCGTATTTTGTTCTGGTAATGGGTCTTTAATAATTTCATCCAATGAATCAATCAAACGCAAACGTGGTGTTAGTTTATCAATTGGATTATCTTTGTAACCATCTGGAATCCAGAAATTATTAACGGATTGTTGGCCTAATTCTTTACCAAAATAATTGGCAATTTTACGGCTTCGTTTACCATGTTCAATCCAGAAATCGCGAACAGCTTTGTCAGGACTAGCTAATGTAAAGCCATCTTTTAACATAGGATGTGAGAAGAATGTGCCGTTCATATCAAGGCCTACGCCTTCTTTTTTAGCCCAATCTACCCAATATTTGAAATCTTCTGGTTCTAATTCGTCTAAATCTTTCTTTTGATCAGTTACCGCGTAAATGGCGTGTAATTGGACTTTATGTTGGCCAGGAATCAATGAGAGTGCTTTTGATAAATCACTACTCAATTGATCAGGTGTGGTCGCAACCCCAGGGTAATTACCACTAACACCGATCCCACCGGTTAATTCTTGGTTGGGGAACAAGAAGCCATGAACGTCATCCCCTTGCCAACTATGGATTGATAATTTAACTTGTCCCAGTGCCTTTAAAACGGCTTCGGTATCAACGCCAATTGCTGCGTAGCGTTCTTTTGCGATTTCATATGCTGATGCGACTTTATTCATGATGCTCCTCCTCTAAATGAAATACTTCTTGTAGGTCAACTGCTACCGGACTTTCGTCGGTGTTAGTTTTCATGAGTGGTGCCATATAATGCCACCATTTTCGACAAATATCGGTATCGGCGATTTTTTGATATTGCGCCTCGTCTTTTACTTCTAAATAGGCGAATAAATGGCCGGTTGTGTGTTCTAAAAAGATCGAATAATTGCGAGCACCATATTGGTTAAGTGCTTGTTGCATTTCTGGCCATAACTGCGCGTGCCGTTTTTCATATTCGGTCGCCTGATCTGGTTTTAAATACATAATTTGTGCGATTCGTTTCAATTGCTGGCCACCTCTTTAAGTGTTTTAAGAAATTGTTGGTAATTGGTTAAGACATCACTGTAAGTGGTTTGTGGCGTGAAGGTCTTCAGATCAAATGAGGCTTGAATAACTTTTCGACCCGCTGCGACATCTTGTAGTTCGTGGGTACTAATCATCTGGACGATTAAATTCCCGATGGCAGTTGCTTCACCCGGTCCAGCAACGACTGGCATTTGTGCTAAGTCACTGGTTAATTGGTTGAGGTAAGCAACATTGCTGCCACCACCGACGATATTGAGTTGCTCAACGGGTTTAGCTGTGATCTTTGCTAGAACCCCTAATTGGGTTGCATAATCAAGTGCTAAGTTGGAATAAACTGCGTTGACGAGTTCGCCGACTGAATATGGCATTTTTTGCCCCGTTCTTTGACAATAGTCTTGAATAGCCTGAATCATGCTCTCAGG
>AEKF01000103.1_pt1 | contig 12794 bp, 10 predicted proteins | sample 342668 | NCBI WGS metagenome assembly AEKF01 (sample SAMN02954267, study PRJNA50815) | food metagenome | biome: terrestrial; feature: fermented food; material: kimchi; isolation source: Jonggazip commercial cabbage kimchi | place: South Korea | collected 2009-06 | reverse complement strand
TCCAATTTGGAAAACGCCAAAATGAAATTTTGATTTGTGGCTTCCCACTTAAAGAAGGTAACTTTTTTATTGTTGCCTGCTGGGTTTCAAATGTTTTATCAGTAAAAACTAAAATATCAATTGTTTCTTCAGAAGTATAATGATCAATAATAGACTGTATTGACACAGCTACTAACCACTCATATTCACCACTATAAGTGTAAAAAATGGCTTTTTTCATTTTAAATTTGCCCCTTCTAATTGACATGCTATTCCATGTCCATTTTCTAAACAAACATGAGTCAACTAACAAAATTTATACTATTTAATAAATAATTGAATAATAATAGCTATTAATCCAAATAATATTCCTAATGCCATAATCCCAGCTAACAGTGTTTGCATATTTTCATATTTATGTCGCACTTTTTTTTGATTTGGCACTTTATAACGCGCATACTTTAATCGCTCATTAATTTCACGCTGTACAGGATCTTGTTGGAATTGCTTATTATCATCTTTTTCGTTCATAAATCATCCCTCCAATACTTAATTAATGATGTTTTGATAGTCATCTATACTACTTTGATTTGCATGATTTTGTTGTAATATTAAAGCGTCCGATAGCATTTGTCGATTACTCATGTATTTCTGAACCGAATTAACTAATTCACTACTATTATTTGTTGTAAATATATGTTCTGGTAATGTGAATTCTTGATTATGACTCGTATTGTCAAAAGTCAAAATCAATAAATTATTCAAAAATGCTCGGCGCACAGCAGACATTATTTCCATATCATGATTAATATCTAAGTAAAAAGCACAGGTTGTCAGTAATTCATCTATAACATGATATTCAATATTAGGGTATAATGTCACATTTTGATACTTCATCAATCGCATTAGTTTACTGGACATTTCAGTCAAAGCACCAATATTAAAGTTAACGCTAGGGAGATCTTCAACAATTTGAGTAATTTGCTCTATATCATCAGAATTAGTTAATATCAATGCCTCATTTGGATCTTGATCATGTTTATTAATCGGATAAATGTAACCAACATATGATAATTGATGAGCTAAGTGTGGGTACTTATTTTGTACTTTATTGTAATCTATTTTATTTTGAAAAATAATTTTTTGAGTCCGACCATGATGTTCTAACAAGTTAATCATATTACCAGGTAATATCATATCTTGCGCTAATGGTTCCTGCCAGAACAACAGATCATCTCCCGGTTGCTCTAACTGGTATGATACAAGAAAGGGTACAGACAATGAATTATATAAAATACGATTCATATCATTACCATATACACTTTTTAAATAATAAGTGACGAAATCTGCACGCGATTTAAAAATATATACTTGCTGATTTAAATTTAAAATAATATCTTTTGTAATGTGATTTTCAACAATTATTTCATGATTATCAACACTATAATATGTCGTTATCGTTGGTTGATTCATTATATTATAATTCGTATGCGCAAACTTATTGCCATTTTTACTATAATGGTCAACGCTGCGAATGTGCCCATTTAAGTCTAACCATTCAACTTTTTGAACATAGCGTTTATGAGCAAGATTTGGAACATAAATAATATTTGCCATTTTTTTATCTTCATCATAAATAGTGGCATCGTGATTGTTACCACGAATCTCCCAAAAATTAGGGCAGTCTACTTGATTAAAGTACAACGGACGGCCAACTTGCTCGTATATTTTTGTATAATATGAAAAAGGAGAACTGACATGATCTGGTAAAAAACCATCTTCTGTCACAACTACAGTTGCTTGATCATAACCAGCAGCTTTTAGAGAATCATGTAAATCACGACTTGATTGCGTGTATCTATCAAATAAATTAATCATTTAACGCCCTTTCGATCAAATTTTGCCATTTTTGTTGTACCTCATCGATCAAATAATCTTTTGCAATATTATAAGATTGCTGTTCAAAATCAGCTAGATGATGCTCTGTATAAAGTACAATGATATCATGCGTTAGTTTACTGATGATAATACTTATATCATCTGATTTATCATAAGTTATTAGGTACCCATTCTTTTTATTTTGAATAAAAGTTTGATTGCCATATCGTACATCAAATCCAATTATAGGTAATCCTGATCCGACCGCCTCCATTAACGTTAAGCCAAAACCTTCACTTGTCGAAGCGGAAATATAGGCATCATATTTTTGATAAACTTGTGTTAACTCTGAATGGCCCATTAGTTTAATATAATCCTGTGCATGGTTATCGTTAATGATTTTCCTGATTTTTTGTTCTTCACCACCTTTACCATAAATATCAAAAGTGATATCTGGAACAACCTCTTTTGCCTTAATCACAGCGCTTACTAGCCAATCAACATGCTTCTCATTTGCTAATCGAGAAGCCGTTATCAGCGAATGTGTCTTTCTTGCTTTTAACGGTATATGCAACTTATTTAAATTTCCAACAGGGATTGTAACAATATTCGGTGTGTATGCAGTGTATTGATCAAAGTGGCGTCTTAACACTTCTTCTTGTGACTGTGTTGCTGTGATTAAAAAATCAACATTTTTTGACTTGATCAAATTGGTATTCTAAAAATTATTCCACAACACATTTTGTTCATCGGTTTGATTATCATTAAAATGTTCAGCATGAACAACAACACCCAATTTCGCTGGCGCACTATATTTAAAAATAGTACTTCCTATATTGGTTGCACGATCTAAAATAATAATATCCGTTTTTGTTAAATTTAAAGATTTCAGAAAATAAGCAATCAAACCATTTTTACCTTGTATGACTTGATTTTTTAGGCGAAACATACTACTTTCGCCATCAACAATTTCTTCTAAAGCTATCGAACCGTCTTGATTAAAAAAACGTCTCTCATACACATATGCCCTGTTATCTCTTGGTGTATAGTATTCTGAAAATAATTTAGTATGCGTGTAGTAATCCTTACGAATTAGTTTTCCTCGAGATACATATTCCGCTCGCTCCACAACGTTTTTATTTTTTTTTGCAAAATAGGCAGTTACCATTACATTTGCTTTATCAAATATATAACGTACATAACCCGTGTTCTGTTCAATACGATCAAATGGCAGACTAAAACTATTTTCTAACTGTTTTAATGAATAAGATGTTGGCTCAATTTTAATATCGGAAAAATATTGATAAATCCAAATAATTTCATCATCAGTAAAACCAATGTTATGTGTTAAATGCTCAATATTATCTCCAGTAATAAGATCTAAAAAGACAAACTTGGCTTTTTGTTTCAAATTTCTAAAAATTTGTGCTCGATAAAGCTGCGCGTACTCAACACCACTACTTGCCCAACCAATACCTAAATTAAAGCTATAAATCGTCATGTATCGTTCCTTTCTTAATAAGACAATATTTGATGCATAGTATCAATTAATATTTTTTTAGTGAAATAACCTTGACGAATTAAATATCCAACTCGTTTAACATTTTCAGCCATATCATTATACTGCGCTTTTGTTATATTTTTATACGTTGATCTACTTCTGATAAAGATGGCACAACGATACCGATATTATTGTCTTCAATAAATTTTTGATTGGAAATGCCCTGATTCACAATGACTGGTAATCCAGATGCCAAATAGGTGCTTAATTTATAAGATAGGTTAATTTTTGAGTATTCACGCTCAAACTGATTTTTAGTGTTTTCACTCCATACTAAACCAAAACCGCGGTTCAAATGACGTAATATCTCGTTGTCTGGTAACCATCCCTGGTAACTCACTCGTTCATTTAAATTTTTTTCATCATATTGTGAAAAAACTTGAAGTTTTGTATCATTATGCCAACTTTTGACAAACGGAAAACGTGTGACTGATCCTGCGAAGTTAATCAGCGGCTCAAATTTTGGAGCCGCTGGCATCAAACTAGTTACATGGTCCCAAAGTTGTTGTATCACAATATGATCCATCACTAAGCCCTCACTTTTTAGTCTATTAGCCATTGCCTTCGAAGGCACAATCAATGTCACAGCCTTATTATACAAATTAATCGATCTTTGCATCAAATAATAATTATTTTCAAACATAAGTGGCACAACATCATGAATAAATACTGCAATTTTAATGCCTGGATAACTTAATAGTTTATTAATAAATAGTTCGTCGAATTCAATGCCATTCCAGCTCGGGAGTTGAACAATAACAACATCGTGTGCTGAAACACCTGCTAACATACCATCAATACGCTTACGTATTTCTTGAGGTGTATCTGTATGAATCGGATATGAATAAATACCAATTTCATTAAATCCAAGTGACTTAGCAACCTCTGTTACCATATTTTGAGCAATCATGGCTGTACTGGCAGGTGATTGACCATAAATATTTGTAATGTGAGTTCTCAATTTTTGTCCTTTCTAACAATCATGTTATGGAAATGAAACTGTGAGTTCACCGTTTTTTTCACGTTTAATTGTGCTCAACATAATATTTTTCAACACTAGTTTATCCACCTGTTTGCACATTTTTTGATAAGATATAATGGTTTCTTTTTGATATTCATAAAGCGGATTTTTTTGTGAATATCTTCTATCAGTTACAACCAGACGTAACTGTTGTAAATTATCTACCTGTTCAATCCATCCAACATCGATGGCTTTTAAAACACAAACTCTTTGAAAATTAATCGTTTGGGTCGTCGATGCCATGACCTCGCGTTTTCTTTGTAGCTCCTCTTCTACCATCTTTAACAACTGAGAAGCCACATCATGAAAGTTATCGGGATCTAGAATGCTATCAGATTGTTTAAAATTATAATTAATATTATCTAAGATATATCTTTTAAGTGAATTTGATGTTAATTGCTTATTTTGTCGCAAAAAATTATCAATCTCTCGATGCGCTGCACTCAAAATTTCTTTCTCTAAAGTACGGTTCATCCTTAATAATTTATTTCGCTCTTCATAAACTAATGTTCTCTGAATTCGCATGCTCTCATCAAACTCTAAAGCATTTAATCTTGCGACACGTCCCTGACTTTCTTCTGAGAATTGTGCCTTATTAACACTCGTTTTAAAACGATGCTGTGTTAATTCATGTGGATTTTCGACATTAAATTGTTCGGCAAACTTTTTATAATATCGATGAATACGCTCCGAACCGCGTTTAATGATAATATCATCTTCTAAACTAACAAAAAATTGGCTAAATCCAGGGTCTCCTTGTCGCCCTGCACGACCAGCAAGTTGCAAATCTATCCGTTTGCTTGTCATACGTTCAGTACCAATAACAGCTAACCCACCTAACTCCGAAACACCCTCGCCTAATTTGATGTCTGTTCCTCTACCAGCCATAGCAGTTGCCACAGTCACTGCCCCCAATTGCCCAGCTTCAGCAATAATTGCTGCCTCTTTAGCAATATTCCTAGCATTTAACACATTATGTGGAATGCCTTCACGTAATAACATTTGTGAATAGATTTCAGATATTTCTACTGATCCTGTCGCCAATAACACCGGCTGCTGTTTTTGATAACATGTTTTGACTAAAGACATTGAGGCATACAATTTTTCTGGTAAATTAACATAAATTTTGTCAGGTAAATCTTTTCGAATCATTGGGCGATGCGTTGGAATAACAATGACTGTCATATTATAGGTTTCAATAAATTCTTCTTCATTAGTTTTACCTGTACCAGTCATGCCAGCTAATTTTTTGAACATTCTAAATAAATTTTGATAGGTAATTGAAGCCATTGCACGTGTCTGTTGCGTAATATTGAGATGTTCTTTGGCTTCAATAGCTTGATGCAATCCTGATTGTAATTTTGTACCCGCCATAATACGGCCATTTTTCACATCTAGTAACTTTATTTCGTCTTTATCAATAACGTAATCATGATTACTTTTGAACAATTCTTTCGCTTGTAAGGCTAATTCAATATGTCTGATTAGTAAATAATTGTCAGTAGAAAATAAATTTGGCTTTTCGAAAAAGCGTTTTGCTTGTTCGATACCTTGATCTGTCAACCAAACATGCTTTTTTTCATCATCCAAGGCATAATCTGTGCTTTCAGACAGCGTCAAAACAAATTGATCAGCGATATGAAATAGATTTGATTGTACCCGAGGTGATCCAGAAATAATCAGTGGTGTTTGAGCTGAATCTAACAAAATAGCATCTACTTCATCCAAAATGGCATAGTTAAACGTGCGTAAGAACTGTTTATCTTGACTAGCCACTAAATTTTCTTGTAAATAATCAAAACCAATTGCATCATTCGTTGTATATAAAATATCAGCTCGATATATTTCCTGCTTTTCTGTTACCGTATAATTATAATTTGGATTTTCATTAACACCCACTGCGACGGAAAGTCCCAACCACTCATAAACTTTTCCAAGTTCATGTGCATCACGAATAGCTAAATAACTGTTGGTTGTAATTAGCATCACACCCTCACCAGTTAAAGCATTTAAATAAATTGGTAACGTAGCAGTTAATGTTTTACCTTCGCCTGTCTTCATCTCAGCAATATTGCCTTGATGTAATACAATCCCACCTAAAACTTGTACATCATAAGGAAATTTTCCAAGTACTCTTTTATCTGCCTCTCTAATTGTTGCAAAAGCTTGTGGTAAAATATCATCTAATTTTTTACCACTATTTAATTGTTGCTTCAACAAATTGGTTTGCTGTTTAAGTTCAACATCAGACATTTTAGACATTACATTGGTCAATCGATTGACTTGTCTTAAAATTTTTTGTGTCTTTCTTAGACGCATATTATCTAAAGTGAGCATTTTGTTCCTTTCAATGACCGACAAAATCAATATACGACTGTAAACGTGAAGATTTATCTAACAGAGTTCCCACAATTTTTAAATTTGCTATCAACGGCTCTACTTGATAATAAGTATGTTTTGATGTATTAACAAAATTTTTTTTTGCCGCGATAAATTGTTCATAACCATCGGTATAAATCACATTTTTTGACAGACTGATATCACCATAATCAGAGGACACGTAAGCAGTACTTTGTGTTACTTTGGTTGCATAATACAACGCAGCACCACTAGATACAGGTCCATAACCAATAAAATTAATCGATTGAACTTCATAAATCTTTTGTATTTGATCTAAAACAGCTATGATGTCATTTTCAACTTGATTATTCATGTAAAAACCACCATATAGTTTACTACTGGTAATTTGAACCACATCAGGTATTTGATTTAACAAATTGTCTGGGACGATACCAATAGTTCCAACTACAGGCTCAGTAAATAACACTTGTAACAAACTTGAGTTTTGTTTTCGTTATTTAAAATGTCAGATATATATAGTCCATCGTTATCACAAAGCAATTGTTTCTCATGAATTGCCTCACTAATTTCAACATGATGAAAGACTAACTCTTGTAAGCCAGCATTGATTAGCGCCATACTATAAGCATACGCATTATTAGGATAAATGAATTTTCCAACGCCATTCTTTATAGTCACGCTATCAATCATATCTTCATAACGATCATAAAATTTAAATTGCAGATACACTGTATTTTCGGGCATAACTGATGCATTCATTTTGATTTGATATTCGATACCATTCTCTAACAAAGGTAATGCAACAACTGATCGTTGTACTTGGTAACTGCTTGATGACAACCACGTGTGCACAAAACTCCCAGCTGAAAATAAATTATTTTGAAATGTAACATGATCTTTAGTAACATAATTTATTATTGACCCATACATGTATGTTTCGCCAATGTGAGGTTGCCAATAAATAATAGCGCTTTGATTAACCATACTGTTGTCACTTTCTTTGGAATTCATCGACTAATATTCTCTGATATTGAGAAAAAAACCAATTATTAATTGCGGCTGAGTCATCATTATGTCGTCCAGCAATGCCTTTACTGATAATAATGGCCTGACTATGACTTAAACTCGTTAACAAATCATGATATGCGGTAGAATCGTAATCATCATCTTTCATATAAGCAATGGCAAATAATGTTTGATTGAAATTAGCCTGATCAAATTGCTGCCAAAATCGCTGATTTAACATTTCGGCATGCTTTACCGTGTTCCCACCAGTCATGGACAGTAATAAATCTAACGATGTTGGAAAAATGTTTGGTCTAACTAATTTCTCGTTCAAAGCAATATTGCCCAAGTTCACTAATGGTTTCCCAATAATAATAGCATGCGGTTCTAACTTGCTAGCATAATATAAGGCCCCAAATGTTCCCATAGACAAGCCAGATAAAATGAGCTGATCAGTCGTAAAATTTAAATCATTCATTTTTTGTTGAATAATTTGATAAATATTATTTTCAATTTCTTTACTTCCGATATAAAATGCCCCACCTTCTAAACGAGGATCTGTTATCAATAGAAATGGTGTCCCCATTTTCTTCATCATCCAGTAACCTTCAAATCCTTCGGCTGAACGATAACCAGAAAAATAGACGTTCAGCGGTGGTTTCATGTCCCCAGGATCAAAATAAGCCATAATTTCTTCATGCTTATTGTCAATCAATCGTTCGCCCCCTAAAATAAATTGTCCGAATTTTTTTCTAGCCAACCGATTATGAAGATTACCAACTTTAATATACCCATCACCTTGTACTTGTAGCGAAACTGCCAAATAATAGGCTGATTTGGCATGACTTTCAATTAATAACGGTGCAGTCATAGCCTCTCCCTTAACTATCCACTGCTTTAAAATGTTAGAAGTACCACTCTCAATCATTTGTACACTTAACGCCATCATCACATTCTCACTCGTGTCATATTCTAGCCACAACTCATGATTATGATCTGATTTTGCAGCAATATTATACTGCCATGACAAAGTGGATGTTAATGTTGTACCAAAATCACCCGTTAATAATAAATTCACATGACCATTGTACTGGATCTGACCATTAAAATGAGGTGATACCTGAACTTGATTAATATTAAGTTTTTCGCCGTATTGTCCAACAAAAAAATAGTGCGCTAAATCATAAACCACTTCCTCCTTAACGCTCATATCAATTTTGTATGCTTGATATCGTGTCAATAACTCAAGCAGTTGTTGATTTTCAATGATTTGATTCGAGTCTATTAAAATTGTATAAGGATTTGCAATTTTAAAAATCGGTTCAAAACAATCTAATTTATCACTATCGGTCAACAAAATCGCCTCAAACAATGGTGTTCCATCTTCATTATTTAATAACTTAGTAAAATAATCAGACACATTATCATTACTCACAAACTGCCAATCCATTGACTGATCAGCCAAGTTAAGCTGTGTCGCCCAATTAGTCACACCAACCTGTAGTATACGAATGATTTTATCAGCCATTTTCTTCACCTAGTATGTGCCGCCATTTCCTGACAATTGCCCCATTTGTATACTGTCTCATTTGTTGAACGGCATACACAAGCGCAGTATTCCAATGGCTTAGTCCGATGAGATAGTAATCAATTGCTTTTTTTTAATTCAGATAGATCTTGAATAATTAAACCATTTTGCTGATTTATAATATATGGTGATGCCGATAGATTAATTTGCGGAATACCAGCACTTATGCCAGCTATTTGTGTATAGATATTAGGTCTATGACTAATATCAATGATTAAACGAACATTTTCAAATGCTTGAATCATATCATTCTCTGTTTGAAAAGTGTGCATACTAATTCGTTTATACAAACTAACCCCCACTGGTTGTTGGGTATCGCCAGCATTATCCCTGTCCCCTAGTTTATTTTCATCTGTTGTGTTATCCATTTGTAAATCATTTAAAATAACATTATTATCCAAATGATAATATCCAACTAAAACTTGCTTAATATAATCGTCGATCTTTTCAGCGTTATTTTCTTCAGAGCAAGCAATAGATAATGCAATTAAATTATTATCTGCCATGCAAGATAATATCGTGCACAATACAAAAATGATTTCTTCCTTCGATAGTTCCTGTGTGTTGAGTAAAATTGTCAATTCTTTATATTGTTGACTGATACCTAATTGAAATCTTGTGTCGTATGGTGTAATGTGCTGTAATTTATTGACTAAATGACTATTATTTTTTGCAACAACAATTTCTTTGATATCTTCTAACTGACCAATAGTGTCTGTAATCACAATATCAGCTAGTGATAATTCATCAATAAGTAACTGTTCATTTTTTTATATTCGTATCTGTTTTTAAAAAAGAAAGCACCAAATTACTCGGACGATACGATAAATTCAATAATAGCTGATTATATTTTTCATTCGCTGCAATAATTAAAGTTGCATGCTTGAGATCAGACTCATTCGCAAAATGATAATTAATCATTCTTGTATCAGATCATTTAAACTGTGATATGTACTTTTTTTAAATCGGTGATAACTCATAGGATTAATAACAATTTTTTCTGATTCAGTTAAATATGTCACGCGAATTTGCCAAATACCACTAACATCAAAGTACTCTTGAACTGTTTTTTTACCAGCACTAAAATAAATAATACTAGACAAAAAACCTCTATCATCAAAAATAAGTGTTTTACTGATCTGATCGTCATCAAAATAACTAACACTCGATAATTGAGATTCTAATCCAAACGAAATATTGGCAAATATTTTCCCTGCCAGAATCACATTGACACGAAAAGGTGTGTAGACAAATTCTGATTCTATTGGCCAACTTAAATCATTAAAATCCACAATTTTGTTGTTAACATCTTCTATATTTTGTATCATATCAAAAACTGACCAATATTTGTTTAATGATAGATTTTGTTGATGTAGAAAACATCTTATTTGAGGTGAGTATTCGCAGATGATAGTCTCTGAATTTTCATGCACAGCTTCAAACATCCTGATTTGATTAACAGTGTCATCAAAAGTCGTTGCTTTGCTTTCACCATACCAATACGGTACAAAATAAAACATAATTGATGCCTCGTTTCTAAACAAATAATCGTTTATTATTCGAAAAATAACGCGCTATAATTGTTTTTTGTCAGTAACGCTTTCATTTGATCGATAATATTGATGACTAAATTCACCAGAATAATAATAGATCCTGCTGTGAGCGCATACTGCGTATATTGTTTATCAATGATACCAAAATACAACGGAAATCCAGCAATTAAACTCATGTATAATGCACCCACAAATGATAATCTAAAAACAATTTCAGTAATGTATTCCCTAGTTGCGTCCCCTGGTTCAACATTATCAATATAGTCACTATTTTGTTGTAGGTCTTCTGCAATTTGGTCTGGGTTGATATTAATAAAAGCAAAACCAATTGATAAAGCAAACAGAATTATTATGTATGCTGTGACTCCCAGAGGCTTGGTAATTGCTATATTGTCTAATCCGTTTTCAACCAGTACATTATTTGGTAACCAATAATGTACTGCTTGTAGTATATATTGTGGTAAAACCAGTAAAGTCATACTGTACATCAATGGCATACCACCAGCTGGGTTAATTTGAATAGGTAAATAAGATTGCTGATAGAAGTTATTATTTACCAAAATTCTTCTAATAGGTATCTGTCTTTGCGCTCTTTGAACGACAACAGTTAAGAGTACTAGAAATACAATACTTATCATAATGACCAACATTAAAATTACCGAATTAATATCCAAACCAGAACGAACATTTTCTAAAATATACAAGCTAACATTGGTAGGCCAGTTAATTATCATACTCGCTAAAATTAATACTGTCGGTCCCCCAATGCCTAATATTTCATTCATATTCGATAACCAGACTAAAAAAACAGCTCCGGAGACCATGATCAGACTAATTGTTGCCATAGCCCCAAATTGTGTCTGTTCAAAAATACTAATTTTCGGATTAATGCCGATATTGCTAATTATCGCAATTGATTGTATAAATCCAATAATTATTGCTATTGCTATTTTAAAAAGAAAGGTACGTTCAATTGGTATTTTTTTTAAATCAAATTTTTTTATCAAAGTCAGCACGCGCCATAAAATTGTTGCTGACATCCATGGACCCAAACCTAAAGCAAAAAGTGACATACGACTCAAATCTCCACCTGTTGTACCGTTAACGATTTGAAGTAAGTACTGATTATTTAAAAATCTAGCTAATTGCTTAGCATCAACACCTGGAATGAGTATATTTCTACCAATTAAAAATATAAATACAATCAAACTCGTCCATAGCATTTTTTTTAACACTAAATGAATATTATTTATATTTTCTCCCTTCAAAATAATCCCCCATTTTACAACTTATCATATGTACTGCCCAAATAGTTTTGATTGCTTACTAACTATTTGAACAATGTGTCGTTAAAATTTTAATAATAACTTACTTTGTGTTTTTATTTTTTTTAGATTTTTTAATGATTGCGGCAGTTGACAGTACACCGAGACCAAGTAATGCGCTAATATTGTTTGAATTATTTGAATTAATTCCTGTGCTTGGTAGTACAGAATCTTTCGAAACTTTTTGAGTTTTAAAGCTAGATTGTACTAATGATTCGCTCATTGATTCTGATGTTGAATCTGAAGTTGACATTGACTCACTCGTACTTACTGATTCTGATCCGGAAACGGATTCACTTGTACTTACTGATTCTGATCCAGAAACGGATTCGCTTGTACTTACTGATTCTGAACCGGAAACGGATTCACTCGTACTTACTGATTCTGATCCGGAAACGGATTCACTCGTACTTACGGATTCAGATCCAGAAACTGATTCACTTGTACTTACTGATGATGAATCTGAAACGGATTCACTTGTACTTACTGATTCTGATCCAGAAATTGATTCACTCGTACTTAC
>AEKF01000102.1_pt1 | contig 12803 bp, 9 predicted proteins | sample 342668 | NCBI WGS metagenome assembly AEKF01 (sample SAMN02954267, study PRJNA50815) | food metagenome | biome: terrestrial; feature: fermented food; material: kimchi; isolation source: Jonggazip commercial cabbage kimchi | place: South Korea | collected 2009-06 | reverse complement strand
ATTAAAAATTTTAGCGATTTCGGCACCAAAGCCTGAGCTAGCGCCTGTAATAACGATTAATGGTTTATTCATAGTGGTCAAAACCTGCTTTCTATATTATGCTATAGAAAAAGCATACCACCTGGAGTTAGCTCCAGGTCAAGGAGAAATAATGACAACTTATTTAATCGGTGAGATTGCAACTAAAATGGGCGTTTCGGTTGATACGCTCCGCTATTATGACAAGGAAGGCTTATTGCCGTTTGCTAAACGAAATGCGGCTGGCCGTCGGATTTTTACGGATGACGATTTAGGTTATGTCGAAGTGATCGATTGCTTGAAAAAATCGGCGATTCCAATTAAAGAAATTGGCCAGTTTATTGACTGGTGTATGGTGGGCGATGAAACGTTACCTGACCGTTACGATTTTATGGTTGAACACGAACGTCAGTTGGAAGCCAAAATTAAGGCGTTAGAAACGAACTTAGCTTTCTTACGGTGGAAGAAGTGGTATTACCATCAAGCCAGAGAGGCAGGCACAGAAGCGATTCATTTCATCCCAGGCACAACGCAGGTTGATCCTAAGAAACATGAGGAATATGAACGAACGCTAAAATAATTAAGTTTATTAATAAGCGCAGATCTAGTTATTAAAATAATGAACACTACTATCGTGCAATGTATTTTCTTTAGCAAATTTTAGAGGAGAATACATTGTTTTTTTATGGAAAACTTTGGTGAAGTAATTGGCTGACTGAAAGCCACACTTTTGCGCAACTGTCTTGACGGTTAATTCGGGATGCTCGATGAGTAGACGCATTGCTTTTTTTATACGTAAATCAATTAGGTATTGCTTTGGTGATTGTTGGTAGTAATATTTAAAGACTTTAATGAGTGTGTATTTTGATTTATTAAAAATATCAGCCGCATCTTCTAATGAAATGTCCTGATCGTAGTGGATATCTAGCCACTGACGGTAATGGATTAACCATTCTGGATATTTATCTTGAGCCGATTGGTGAGTATGTTGACTAATTCGTAAGAGATCAAAGAAAAATTGCGCTGATCGACTTGTATTTTCGAAATAATCACTAAACGTATTTTGGAGACCTATTTGATTTAACGCTAGACAATTTTTAACGAATACGGGATGTTCCTTAAAGTTCAGTATGGGCGTATCTTGTGTCATTTGGTGCCATTGATCAATAAAATGTGGTGAGAATTCCAAGTAGATAAATTGCCAATTTATACTATCTGGCGCTAATGAATAAATCTGGTTACCAGGAATTGTCGCTAAAAAGGCGTCACCGGGTTTTAGGGTGTAATGACTATCGCCAATTTGTAAATGACCTTGTCCTTTAATTGTATATTGAAAAAGGCAATAGTTCCCAGTTCTTTGGCGACAGTCCCAATAATAATTTGCAGTGACAGTTTCATTTCCGCCACCGATTAAATGAAAGTACTGTGTGTGATCATAGTGCAGCTGAAAAGAATGATTAAGCCCCAATTTATTACCCTCCCATTAAATTTGTTACTCTTGTTGTGGATTAGTATTCATTTTATTATAGAATAAATAAGTGGAAATAGGATGTGATAAAATGATTAGTTTTGATGAAAAAAAGTCAATATTTTACCTAGATAATGGGCGTATCAGTATGGTCTTAGCAATCGTTCAACAAAAATATGTAATTCATCGCTATTTTGGTGCTCATATTCGTCAGTATCATGAAAGTAACACTATCCGGTTTACGGACCGTGGATTAGCTGTTAATCCATCGACGGATCGAACGGTTTCGTTAGGTGAGTTACCATTGATTTGTCCAACACGAGATACGGGTGATTATCGAATCCCTGCTTTAACAATTCAACAAGCTAGTCACAATACCCACCTTGACCTAGAATATCGTGATTACCAAATAATTACTGGGAAGCCCAAGTTAAGTGACTTGCCGGCAACTTATGTTGTTAGTGACGATGATGCACAAACACTCCGGATTAATTTGGAGGATTTGAAAGCCGGTGTGCGGGTAGCAATGTATTATACAATCTTTAAGGATTTAGATATTATCGCAACGCATCAAGAAGTGACGAATGTTGGACAACAAGCAATTACAATTCAGAATTGTCAAAGCTTATCAATCGATTTTACACCTCAAAAGCTATCCTGGTTATCATTGTACGGGGCACATATTAATGAAGCTAATCGCAATCAACATCCTATTTATCCAGGCATTCAAAAATAGAAAGTGTTCGTGGGGCAAGTAGTCCGCAACACCAACCTTTTTTTGCACTTTTATCACCTAAAACAACAGAATATACTGGTGTGGTTTATGGATTTCATTTGGTCTATAGTGGTAATTTCATGGGACAAGTCGAGCAAGATCAATACGGTAATATTCGCGCACAGCTAGGCTTGAATACAGATACATTTGATTGGTGCTTAGCACCGAATGAAACATTTGTGGCACCAGAAGCTATCATGAATTATAGTACGGCTGGTTTAAACGGAATGAGTCAGAATTTTCATCAATTATATCAGGATCATTTAGTACCGCGACGTTTTAGCCACCAGGAACGGCCAATTTTAATTAATACTTGGGAAGCAATGTATTTTGCGATTGACGCTGCTAAATGTGAAGCATTGGCGCAAGAAGCGACTGATGTTGGTATCGAACTATTTGTTTTGGATGATGGGTGGTTTGTTGGGCGTAATGATGATACGACATCTTTGGGAGACTGGTCGGTTGATCAGACTAAATTACCACATGGAATTGGACAGTTAGCGGATACGATTAAGCAACATGGCTTGTTATTTGGACTGTGGTTTGAACCTGAGATGATTTCACGGAAAAGTAATCTATATCGTCAGCATCCAGATTGGTGTTTACATGTTCCAAATTACGAACCGATGGAAGGTAGAAATCAATTAGTGTTAGATTTGACACGCCCAGCGGTTCAAGATTATCTAATACAAATGCTGAGACAACATCTTAGTACTGGAAAAATAGATTATATTAAATGGGATATGAATCGACATATGTCAGATGTTTATAGTACGGCAGTCGATGATAGTCAACAAGGTGAGGTTTGGCACCGATATATTTTAGGCTTATATCATGTGTTAGAAGTGATTACGAATGAGTTCCCAACAGTATTATTTGAAGGTTGTTCAAGCGGAGGTGGACGGTTTGATCCGGGCATGCTATATTACATGCCACAGACCTGGACGAGTGATAATACAGATGCACCAAGCAGAGTTGTTATCCAAGATGGCTATAGCCTACTATACCCACCAATTACGATGGCTGCACATGTGAGTGCAGTTCCTAATCATCAAGTAGGTAGAACAACAGATATACAGACGAGGTTTGATATTGCGAGGTTTGGGAACCTAGGTTATGAACTTGATTTAACGCAATTAAGTGCTGATGAGAAACAACAGATTAAACAACAAACCAAAATTGCAAAAAAAGAACGGCAATTAACTCAATTTGGTCGGTTCTATCGCTTAGTTGTTACAGATGATAACTACACTGCTTGGTTGATCATCAATGAAAATCGTAGTGAATTTAATGTGTTGATTTACAGTGAACTAGCACAAGCAGCACCGCATTATCCGGTATTTAAATTAAATTATTTAGATCCTAATAAGGTATATCAGTCTGATTCAGGTGAACAATATGGTGGGGATGAGTTAATGAATGTTGGATTAACGTTACCTCGAAATAAGACCGATTTTCATACAGTTGTTTATCATTTTAAGTCTTGTTAGTAAATAAAAAAGAGGCAGTTGGGATAAAATAATTTTATCCAACTGCTTTTTTTAAATTGAATTAGATTGTAATAATTTTACGGGCAGTGTATAGCGCATCTCTAATGGAGCACTAGGATCCTCAATACGTAGAGTAATTAGTTCGGCTAACAGCGAGGCAATCTCGTCAATCGGTTGAATAATTGTTGTTAGTTGTGGGAAGTATTTCTGAATTAACTCAGTACCATCGTAGCCAATTAGTTTAAGATCTTGAGGAATCTTAATATTTTGATTTTTGGCTTCATTCATTACGGAAATAGCAGTTAAATCATCAGTACAAAAAAGACCATCTAAGTGTTCTTCACGTAGAATACGCGCAATTTCAATTTTTTTAAGACTATTCGAAGTGGTACTTTTAATTTGGAAGACAAAAGGATCTAAGCCATTTTTTTGTAGTGCATCTAAATAGCCATTAAGTCGTAAAAGTGTCGGTGAATTAGTTTCGTTACTGCCAGTAATAATACCAATCCGTTTAGCGCCGAGGTTAATCAAGGTATTGGTGGCGATTTGACCACCGGCAAAGTTATCACTGGAAATAATGGGAATGTGTGTACTCAATAGTCGATCAAATGAAATAACGGGTGCACTCATTTTTTCATATTCTTGCAGTTCGGTATTATGACCTCCTGCAATAATACCGTCTACTTGATTTGCGGCTAACATACCAAGATATGCTTTTTCTTTTTCAGGCTCACGATTACTATCACAAAGAATACTCTTGTAGCCTTTATCAAAAAGTTTCTTTTCGAGGCGCTCAATTAATTCTCCAAAAAACGGATTACTAACAGAGGGAAAAATAAGCCCTATCATTTGGGCTTTCTTTCCTTGTAACGATCTTGCTAAATTATTCGGTTGATAATTTAATTCGGCCATGGCGGCATGAACCTTATCAATTGTTTTTTGGCTGAGATAACCATAGTTGTTAATGACTCTAGAAACTGTTGTCGGACTGACCTTTGCCAATTTGGCAACATCCGTTAGTTTTGTAGGCACGTTTTTTCCCCCTAAAGCTAGTCATATCAGTTGTTATTTACTTTAGATAAAGGCCAAAGTTGTGCTTTTTGTGGTATTTCTGCCCAGATTATATTTTGATTTTCCGTGGGGAATAGGCGACTACTCATGACTTTGGCACCATGGTTGATATAAAGTTCAACGACTGATTGATCTGCGAATAAGTTAATATGAATAGGATGATGGGGTTGAACATTAGTTGTTCTGATTTGACCATATTGTTGGCCAAATGAAACCCCAGCGTTAGAACGATCCATTGTAATTTTACCATTTGTTGTATCGATAGTAAGTACTAAACCATTTGATTTTGAGGGATTGCTAAAGACATGGAGTGTTTGACTAGTGTTTGCCGGCACTTCGAGTTCTAATTCATAAGCGTTAGTTGTAGGTATTATGCTTTGTTTACTGAGTGATAGGATTTGTTTTGTTTGGCGGAGCGCTTTTGTTTCTTCGACGGGGTATTGATAAAGTTGATTATCATGGAGTGTTAATTCTTTAACTAGGCTTAGGCAATGAGCCCAACCGTCTTTATCAGTTGGATATTCAATTTCAGGTAAACCTAACCAACTTACTGCCAGTGCACGACCATCTGGAGCATTAAAAGCTTGTGTGGCATAACAGTCAAAGCCGTCATCAAGATTAGTAAGCTCAGAAGGCTGCGTAATGGTGGTTGTATTGAGTTCGAATGAATGACCAACCACATACATATTTGGATAGATGTTCTGGTAAGAAATAACTTCGGATGTTAAACCCTGTGGGCAAAAAATTAAAACCGGCTGATGATTAATAAAGATGAGGTTAGGACATTCAATCATGTAACCTAGTTTTTCACTTGTAAAAGTTAATTCGCCGAGTGGACGCCAATCATTAATGTTATTGTGATCCGCTTTAAAAACGGCAATCTTACCAATTTTATTGTTATCTTGAGCGCCAATTAGCGCCATGATTTGGTCTTGATACTTAAAAATCATTGGATCTCGGAAATGATCGGTATAGTGGCGTGGTTGTTTGATTAGAGGCTCAGATATTTTGCTGATAGTACCTGCTTGACTGAGCCATGCACCGTTTTGAAAAGGTGTTCGCTCCCAGTCACTATTTCTGACGTTACCGGTATAAAAAAGGAAGAGTCTATCGTTAATTGGTAATGCACTACCAGAATACGCGCCGTGACTATCGAAATTTCCGTCAGGTAATAAAGGAGTTGCTTTGCGCCAATTAATAAGATCATCTGAAATAAGATGGTGCCAGGATTTTAGACCGTGAACTGGTCCCATAGGATAATTTTGATAAAATAAGTGCCATTGGTGATTGAAATAAGAGAAACCGTTGGGATCATTTAATAAACCTGTATCTGGCTGAATATGGTAATTAAGACGATAGGGTGAATTTTGGACACGATTCAACAATTGTTGTTGATAATCGATGGACCAATCTGAGTAAGGTTGATAGCGTAGTTGACGTGTCCAGTTTGTAATTAATGGCATAATAAACTCCTTTGTGACATGTTATTCAATAAATATAATATAAATGTAAACGTTTGACATGTCAAACGTATGTCATTCTTTTAAATCCTTATAAATAAGTATAGTCTAGATGTTTTTTTATAAAATATGATAATCGTTTGACATAAAATGTAAACGGTTGTATTATCGTATTTGAAAAGCGTTTACAAAAATACGTAAAACAATAATGTTAAAAGGAGTGTTCGGCATGAATCATAAGGAAGTAGCGAAACGAATAGCTCAGGCAATTGGAAAAGATAATGTGGTTGCGGCTGCTCATTGTGCGACTAGGTTACGATTAGTTGTGAAGGACGTGAAAGTAATAGACCAAGCAGCATTAGATAATGATCCAGATCTAAAGGGTACGTTTAACGCGAATGGCCAATATCAAATTATTGTTGGTCCAGGGGATGTTAATACAGTTTATGACGAATTTATTAAGATTGTAAATATTAAAGAAGCTTCTAAAGAAGAATTAAAAAATATTGCGGCTGATAATAAAGACAATATTATTATGAAGTTCATTAAGGTTTTAAGCGATATCTTTGTGCCATTAATACCAGCTTTAACTGCTGGCGGCCTATTAATGGCTATTAATAATGTTTTGACAGGTCAAGGCTTGTTTGGCGCACAATCAATTGTCCAGATGTTTCCACAGTGGAAAGGATTCGCTGAGATTGTCAATATGATGTCGTCAGCGCCATTTACCTTCCTACCAATTTTAATTGCATTTTCTGCAACTAAACGATTTGGTGGAAATCCATATTTAGGTGCGGCAGCAGGAATGATGTTGGTTATGCCTAACCTAGTTAATGGTTATGGGGTTGCTGAAAGTATCGCTACAGGGCATATGACGTATTGGCATGTCTTTGGATTGAATATTGCGCAAGCTGGTTATCAAGGTCAAGTAATTCCGGTTATCGGAGTTGCCTTCATTCTTGCTAATTTAGAGAAATTCTTCCATAAACATTTAAATGATGCTGTTGATTTTACGTTTACACCAATGTTATCGATTATTATCACAGGATTTTTAACCTTTACATTAGTTGGTCCTGCATTGAGAATTGTTTCAAATGGTGTTACTGATAGTTTAGTTTGGGCTTATCAAACGTTAGGTGCAGTCGGTATGGGGATTTTTGGCCTGGGTTATTCAGCAATTGTCTTAACTGGCTTACATCAAAGCTTCCCGGCAATTGAAACGACACTTTTGGCAGATATTGCCAAAACTGGTGGATCGTTTATTTTTCCCGTTGCAGCGATGGCAAATATTGCTCAAGGGGCTGCAACTTTCGCTGTATTCTTCGTTACTAAGAATAAACAACAAAAGTCATTAACGACTTCTGCTGGGATTTCTGCGATGTTGGGAATTACTGAACCAGCATTATTTGGGGTTAATTTAAAATTGAAGTTTCCATTCTTTATTGGTTTAATTGCATCAGGAATCTCATCGTTTATTATTGGTTTATTACATGTTTTATCAGTATCAATGGGACCTGCAGGAATTATTGGGTTTATTGCGATTGCACCTAAGAGCATCCCTAGTTTTATGATGGGAGCTATTATTAGTTTCGTAATTGCCTTTGTGGGGACATACTTATACGGTAAAAAGGCAATGAAGACAACTGAAGAAGAAATAATCAATGAAGCACCAGCTACCCCAGAAGTAGTGGAGAGATTACAAGATGAAAAGATTAGTGCACCAGTTACCGGACGAATTGTTGACTTAGCATCAGTACCTGATCCAGTTTTTGCAAGTGAAGCAATGGGAAAAGGCATTGCGATTATGCCAACTTCTCAGGATGTACTTGCACCAGTTACCGGTGTGATAACAATTGCGGCTGATACTGGTCACGCATACGGGATAAAATCGGATGATGGTGCAGAAGTGCTAATTCATATTGGTTTAGATACAGTTAATTTAAATGGTATAGGTTTTGAAAAGATTGTCCAACAGGGACAACATGTTAGCGAAGGTGATTTATTAGGTCATTTTGATATTGATAAGATTAAACAAGCAGGGCTAACACCGCTAACAATGACTATTGTGACGAATACAGCGGGATATGCACAAGTTGATCCGCTTTTAACAGTCGACAAGGATGCTATGCAAGGCGAAGAAATTATTCAATTACACGCTAAAAAGGATTAAGGGGTAGTTACATGCAAACTAACTGGTGGCAAAATGCAGTATTTTATCAAGTCTATCCAAGAAGTTTTCAAGATAGTAATGGAGATGGAATTGGTGATATTCAAGGTATTATTCAAAGATTAGATTACCTAGCTGATCTGGGTGTAAATGCAATTTGGCTATCACCAGTTTATCAATCCCCTAATGTTGATAATGGCTATGATATTTCAGATTATCAGGCAATTAATCCGGAATATGGTTCTATGGTGGATATGGAGCAGTTAATTGAAGCGGCGAAGATTCGTAAGATTAAAATTGTTATGGACTTAGTTGTTAATCATACAAGTGACCAACATCCATGGTTTTTAGAAGCACGAAAATCAAAAGATAATCCGTATCGTGATTTTTATATTTGGCGAGACCCTGCAACCGATGGTAGTGTTCCGAATGATTTACAAAGTAATTTTAAAGGATCAGCTTGGGCGTTTGATGCGGTTACTGGGCAATATTATTTACATTTTTATGCGAAAGAACAACCGGATTTAAATTGGCAAAATCCTAAAGTTAGAGAAGCTGTCTACCAGATGATGACTTGGTGGCTTCAAAAAGGGATTGGTGGTTTTAGGATGGACGTTATTGATTTGATAGGGAAGGAACCTGACCGCAAAATTAAGGAAAACGGACCACAATTACATGCGTATCTTCAAGAGATGAACGCAAGGGTACTTTCACAGTATGATGTAGTAACGGTTGGAGAGACATGGGGGGCAACACCCGAAATTGGCCAGATGTACAGTAATCCTAATCGCCACGAACTATCGATGATCTTTCAATTTGAACAAATTAATTTAGATAAACAATCAGGGATGACTCGCTGGGATTTAAAACCACTTATTCCAGCAGAGTTACATGCGGTATTTAGTAAATGGCAATTAGCGCTAGATGGCGTTGGTTGGAACTCATTATTTTGGAGTAATCATGATTTACCGCGAATTGTGTCACGTTGGGGAGACGATAGCCAGTATCGTGAAAAAAGTGCGCAAGCATTAGCAATTTACCTGCATATGCTTAAAGGAACACCGTATATTTATCAGGGTGAGGAGATTGGCATGACCAATTATCCAATTACGAGTTATCACGAAATTGAGGATATTGAGAGTCGGCGAGTTTACCAACAACGACAGCAACAAGGCTATGCGATAAGTGATATCCTAAATGGGATTAATGCTAAAGGTCGAGACAACGCGCGGCATCCGATGCAATGGAATGGTAAGAATCAATCAGGTTTCACAGATGGGACACCATGGTTACCGGTAAATCCTAACTATTTAGAAATCAATGTTGAATTGGCCAAACAAGATGAACGGTCTATTTATGCGACTTACCAGCAGTTAATAAAATTACGAAAACGTAACGCAATTATTCGCCAAGGCCGATTTGAAAATGTACCAACAGGTAATCAAAATGTGATTAGCTACAAACGGATGTTAGGAGAACAGAGTTGGTTAGTTATTATTAACTTATCTAAGAATAGAGAAAGTTATACGCTACCCATTCAGCACTTCGGGCCTAGTCAAAAAATTATTAGCAATAATTTATTATTAAATAAAATAGCGACAAGTGGTGTATTACAGCCGTATGATGCGTTGGTTGTAGCTATCGGGAATGAGGAAAAGTAACATGAGTGAATTATTAGTGGGCAGTGTGGAAGCCGGCGGAACTAAATTTGTTTGTGCCGTGGGAGATGAGCACTATCAAGTTAAGGATAAAGTAACATTTGCGACGACAACGCCACAAGAAACTTTAGCGCGAGTAGTCACCTTTTTTAAAAAATTCCCAAATGTGACAGTAATAACAGTCGCTTCATTTGGGCCAATCGAATTGCGGAAAAATCACGCTAAATATGGATATATTACAAATACTCCCAAGATTGGGTGGCATGATGTTGATTTTGTAGGTTATCTAAAGAAAGAACTTGCACGGCCAATTATTTTTACAACTGATGTTAATGGCTCAGCGTACGGTGAATATGTAGCTGCTCGGATAGCGCAACAACCTGTTGATTCGTTAGTTTACTACACAGTTGGAACGGGTGTTGGTGCCGGTGCTATTATTGATGGTCAGTTAATTGGAACCTTGGGCCATCCTGAAATGGGACACGTTCTCGTAAAACGACATCCGGATGATTTAAAATTTGAAGGAATCTGTCCATTTCACGGTGATTGCCTAGAGGGATTGATTGCTGGACCCACTTTTGAGAAGCGAGTAGGCAAAAAAGGACAGGATGTCGATCAGTCAGACCCAGTTTGGGATATTATGGCCTATTATTTAGCACAAGCTGTGGTGCAACAAACCTTGATTATTCGCCCTAATAAAATTATTTTAGGAGGCGGGGTAGTTAATAAAATCTTCTTAGATAAAGTTAGATTGCAATTTAAAGAACAATTAAACAATTATGTTGAAGTCCCTAAGTTAGAAGATTATATAACGATGCCGTTAGTTGAGAACAATGGATCGGCAACACTTGGAGATTTTGCATTAGCGTTAAAACAATACAATCAGAAATAAGTGTTAAGAAAAGCTAAGTTCACTTCAACTTGGCTTTTTTATTTTGACCGGAATACTCGCCATTCTTCTAAATCATGGTTTTCTCAGTGTTAGATATGACTAAATTGGGCCCAAAGACTTGCTGGGTAGCTGAATGGCCAATGAATCCCACTAATGGACAGCTATTACACACAGAAAATGCGTCGTGGCAATGGGCCAGTGATTTATACTTCCCGGAATTAGGTAATGCGCGTCATTTTGATATCAGTACGGATTACTTAAATGCTTTTAGTTAATGATGGTTCTAACCACTTATAAATAGCGAAATTTATAATAGGCTGATAATTAATCAGTCTATTTTTTATTTATTTATTCGAGTTATAGCTATTCTATGTATTTTTTGATGTTAATTTTTATCTTATTAATAACTAAACAAATTTCTGTACATCACTAAGTGCAATTCGTTAAAGTTAATCTATAACAAGTATCCACTATTGGATCTAGAGGGTAGTTGATACGTTGAAGACTTTACGAGGTGCAGATAATGATTGGTTTAAAAATTTTTATCGTCAACACGTTGTAACTGTAACGTTCTTATTTTTTCTAATCGTTAGTATCGCAATGGTCGCTATTGTTTATTTACAACCTAATAAGATTTTATCTGGGGCCGATTATCATTTTCACATGAATAGAGTGGAGAACTTAGCGCTCTCAATTAAGCATGGCGATTTTTTCCTAAAATAAGTTACTTTTTCATTGGTGGGATGGGTTATGCTGCGAGTCTTTTTTATCCAGATACATTTCTTTATCTACCAGCTATTTTAAGAGTGCTGGGCTTGTCGATTAAAGAAAGTTTCGTGATCTTCGCAATTTTTATCAATTTAAGTACTTTTCTGGTGACTTACGGTTCTGGTAAATTAGCAGGGTTTAGTAGGAAGAAGGCCTTAATCTTTGCTTTACTGTATGGTCTTAGTATCTATCGTTTTGCTGACCTAGTTAACCGTCAGGCAATCGGGGAAGTCATCGCGCTGACCTTTTTTCCGTTAGTCATTGTAATGATGACCAGGTTGAAGTCTGGTAAGCACCAGCATTGGTACCTGCTAGCTGTGGGGATGGTTGCGATTGGTTACAGCCATATGATTTCTGTAGAAATGATGGGTATTTTCATCGTGATCTACACGTTGTTGAACCTTAAGACGCTCTACAAAAATGGTAGTTTTAAGTATTTAATAGCATCCGGTGGGTTGTCACTTGGCCTATTAGCGCATTACTTCTTAGCCGTGGGCGAACAAATGGCAACGACAACGTTTCAAGTTTCTGCTCAACCGCTAGCCTTTTTATCAGACCGCACGCTAGCTTTTAAAGAAGTGGTCCGTAATTCGTTAACCAACGCCGTTTTCCACGCGAATACAGTCAATGTTGGAATCACGATTTTGTTAGGATTGGGAGTAGCGTGTTACCTATTCTGGCGGTCCAAAAATGACGGTGATTTAATTGTGATCGCACTCGGCCTGTTTATAATGGTCACGCCATTGATGCCTTGGCAATTATTCGACCATACGATTATTAATACAATCCAATTTCCATGGCGTTTTTTTGCAATCATCACAGCAATCGTCAGTTACTTGATTGCCAAGGATGATTTGCAATTATTGAATAATAAGTACTATTTCTACGCTATTATTCTGATGTTAGGCGTCGGAAATGTCATTTATGCGACAAACAGTATTCAAAATCAAAGTTGGCGTTTTAGAACCAATGCGCAATACAATCAACCTAATCCGTACTATATTGGTGCAGGGCATGAGTATCTACCCGAACAGAC
>AEKF01000101.1_pt1 | contig 12863 bp, 12 predicted proteins | sample 342668 | NCBI WGS metagenome assembly AEKF01 (sample SAMN02954267, study PRJNA50815) | food metagenome | biome: terrestrial; feature: fermented food; material: kimchi; isolation source: Jonggazip commercial cabbage kimchi | place: South Korea | collected 2009-06 | reverse complement strand
AATGATAATGCTCAAGGTGAATATTATTTACCAGATACTCTAGAAATTTTACGTAAACAAGATCAGGTGGTAGGCGCTTACCAAATTGATGACTTCAATCAATCAATGGGTGTAAATGATCGAGTCGCCTTAGCTCAAGCCAATCAAATTTTGCGACAACGAATTAATACTCAACATATGAAAAATGGGGTTACTTTGATTGACCCACAGACAACTTATATCGATGTTGATGTTCAAATTGGTTCAGATACTGTCATTGAAAATAATGTGGTTCTTAAGGGTCACACCAAAATTGATAGTAATGTAGTTTTGACGGCAGGAACACGGATCATTGATTCAGAAATTAAAACCGCTAGTGTGATTGATAATTCTACTATCGAAGAATCAGTTGTCGGCCCAGAAGCTACGGTCGGACCTTATGCACATTTACGACCAGCTTCAGAAGTTGGTGTACGCGCGCATGTTGGTAATTTTGTTGAAATGAAGAAGGCCCAATTGGGAACTGATTCGAAGGCAGGACACTTAACTTATATTGGGGATGCCACTATTGGATCAGATGTTAATATTGGTGCTGGAACAGTCTTTGTAAACTATGATGGTCAAAATAAGCATCATACCACGATTGGCGATCGAGCCTTTATTGGTTCAAATACTAAAATTATTGGTCCAGTTGAAATGAAAGCAGAAACAATTTCAGCAGCTGGATCAACCATTACCGATGATATTCCAGAGCATGCAATGGGAATTGCTCGTGCCCGTCAAGAAAACAAGCCTGATTTTTGGGAACGCTTACCAGTTGCCGATAAATTTAAATCGCTTAAAAAATAAATTTTCACGTTGAGAAAAAGCATAAAAAACGCTAGAATTAAATATAATAAATACGTTAAAAACGATGACAATCGGCTTTGGAGGAAAAAATGGAGAAATATGCAGATCCGCATTTAAAGGTCTTTTCATTAAGTGGTAATAAGCCGTTAGCACAAAAGGTTGCTACGGCGATTGGAGTAGAACTTTCAAAAATTAATATTTCTCGGTTTTCGGATGGTGAAATTCAAATTAACATTGAAGAATCTGTTCGAGGCGATAATGTTTATATCATCCAATCCACATCTGCTCCAGTAAACGACAATTTGATGGAACTTCTCATTATGATTGACGCGTTACGACGTGCAAGTGCAAAAACGATTAATGTGGTTATGCCTTATTATGGATATGCTCGCCAAGATCGTAAAGCACGTTCACGGGAGCCCATTACAGCTAAATTAGTAGCAAATATGTTAGAGACGGTCGGTGCAACTCGTGTGCTAGCATTAGATTTGCATGCAGCACAAATTCAAGGCTTCTTTGACATTCCGGTTGATCATATGGCAGGGGCTGCAAAATTAGCAGACTATTTGATTACGAGTGGAATTGCCAATGATAATACCATTGTAGTTTCGCCAGATCATGGTGGTGTGACTCGTGCACGGGCTTTGGCAGAATTGTTAGGTTCTAGCGAACCAATTGCTATTATTGATAAGCGACGTCCTAAAGCTAACGTAGCACAAATTATGAATATCATTGGGGATGTTAAAGGTAAGCGAGCTATCATGATTGATGATATGATCGATACTGGTGGTACGATTGCTAAGGGTGCTCAAAAGTTAAAAGACGAAGGGGCAGCAGAAGTTTATGTTGTTGCAACTCACGCTGTGTTCTCAGCTGAAGCGGTTGATAATTTGCAGAATTCAGTCTTTGAAAAAGTTATTGTAACTGATTCAATTGACTTACCTGAATCAAAGAAATTCCCTAAATTGGTGCAAGTCACAATTGCGGATATGATGGCAGAGGCAATTGTCCGAATTAATGAAGATCGGGCAGTTTCACCGATGTTTAGGAAGCGTTTTACCGTGGATGAGATTACCAAATAATTAAATATCAACTAAACAACTTTCTGGTTTTGAAAAATAGATGGTTGTTTTTTGATTAATTGAGATGATCTATTTTCACAAAAATTATCAAAATATTTAAAATATAAATAGAGCTGAACTTTTAACCTATTTGATAGAAGATAAGTTTCTTTTTCAGATTATTCAGACTTGTTTTTACAATTTAAAAATGCTAGACTAATCAAATGTGAGTAGCACAAATAGTGCGACTTCTTGCCGGCATTTTGGACCGGCCATAGACCAGAAGGAGGAAATGTTATGTACGAAATGACTTATATTGTTCGCCCTGATATCGACGCTGATGCTAAGAAGGCATTGGTTGAACGTTTTGATGCGATTTTAACTAACAACGGAGCAACTATTGCTGAATCAAAAGATTGGGCAACACGTCGCTTTGCTTATGAAATTGCTGGATACCATGAAGGAACATATCACGTTGTTAACTTCACTGCTGAAGATGACAAAGCGATTAAGGAATTCGATCGTTTGGCTAAGATCTCAGAAGATATCTTGCGTCACATGGTTGTTACCCGCGAAGTTCGCTCAGAAGCTAAGTAATTAGTGAGCATGGTTGTTAATTTGATTTGAATGAAAGGAGACTTTGTATGAACCGTGTAGTACTTGTTGGACGTTTAGTCCGCGATGTTGAATTACGTTATACCCAATCGGGGACAGCTGTGGCATCATTTAGTGTTGCCGTTGATCGTCGTCGGACTAACCAAAATGGTGAGCGTGAAACTGATTTTATTAACGCTACGATTTGGTCAAAGGCGGCCGAGAATTTTGCGAATTTCACTTCAAAAGGTTCACGAGTTGCTATTGATGGACGTTTACAAACTAGTAGTTACCAAAATCAACAAGGACAAACGGTCTATCGTACTGAAGTCATCGTTGAGAATTTCGATTTATTAGAAACACGTGCTGAGTCTGAGGCTCGTCGCGCAAGTGCGGGAAATACTGGAAATAACAGCCAAAACAACTTTAATGCTGCACCGGCTGGTAATCCTTTTGGAACGCCTAATAATACCAATAATTCGGGAAATGTATTTGGTGGGAATAATAATTCTACAGCAAGTGCATCAACTAATAACGATCCATTTTCTGGTGGTCAAGAAATTGACATATCAGATGATGATCTTCCATTCTAAATTTAAATTTTTGAAATTATTATCAGGAGGAATTTAACATGGCACAACAACAACGTCGTAGTGGCGGACCACGCCGTCGTCGTAAGGTTGACTTTATCGCAGCCAACCATATCGAATATGTGGATTACAAGGATACTGAATTGTTGGAACGTTTCATCTCAGAACGTGGTAAGATTTTGCCTCGTCGTGTGACTGGAACTTCAGCAAAGAACCAACGTAAGGTTACAACTGCTATCAAGCGGGCCCGTATCATGGGACTTATGCCTTTCGTTGTTGAAGACTAAAAATTAAATTTCAATATATGGTTAACTATATGTTGTGATTTAAGAGAGATTGGAACTGATTTTTGTTTCAGTCTCTTTTTTATATATAAAATATTAGTCAGTTGATTTAAGGTATAGTCAGTCCGAATTTTGTAAAGTTAAAATAAAATTCAGGATTTCTGAATTGTTTACCAATATGGTACAATATAGCCATAAATGTTTTCTGTGGAGGACTGTGAAGATGAGTAAGATTTTAGTCGTTGATGACGAAAAACCGATTTCAGATATTATTAAATTCAATCTAACTAAAGAAGGTTATGATGTTGTCATTGCAATGGATGGTCAGGAAGCTTTAGACCAATTTGAGGCTGAAAATCCTGATTTAGTATTGTTAGATCAAATGTTACCAGAAGTCGATGGGATGGAAGTTTTACGACAAATTCGAACGAACTCGCAAATCCCAGTCATTATGGTAACGGCAAAAGATTCTGAGATTGATAAAGTTTTGGGACTTGAAATGGGTGCGGATGACTATGTCACTAAGCCTTTTTCAAATCGAGAATTATTAGCTCGAGTTAAAGCTAATTTACGGCGCCGCGATAGTAAAGACTATAATGGCGAAAATGAAAATAATTCCGATGATATTAAGATTGGTGACTTAGTGATTCATCCGGAAGCTTACATGGTAACTAAAAATGGTAAGGATATTGAATTGACTCATCGTGAGTTTGAATTGTTATCGCATTTAGCTAAGCATATTAGCCAAGTTATGACACGTGATGATTTATTACAGACGGTTTGGGGTTTTGATTATTTTGGTGATGTACGGACTGTTGATGTGACCGTCCGTCGAATTCGTGAAAAAATTGAAGACACACCAAGTCATCCAAAAATATTGATGACTCGTCGTGGTGTTGGTTACTATTTGAAGAATTCAGAAGAATAATTTTTATTTATAAAGGAGGGGTTGGGATAATTTAATCTCAGCCTCTTTTTGATTACAATTAAAAATTTGTAAACAACATATTTGAAGAATATTTTGGAGGATATGCGGATTAAAAAACGTTGTGATTGATAAATGTTATACTGTATTTCATATTATTTTAATTGAAAATTATTGCATGTATAAATTATCAAAAAATGTTAGATAAATGCAAAACTTTGAATCGATAAGGCGGTATAATTAAATTAATATGGAAGAATGATGGATTAATTCGGTTATCCTGATTTGATAGGTAAAATTATCCCACGAATGAGGAGCCCATTTTGAAAAAACACAAAAATATATTTTCATCAATTTATTTTAAAAACGCAATCGTTTTCGCTTTAACATTACTTGTAACGTTGGAAATTATTGGAGTCTTTTTTATTAAACAATTGGAACGATCAAATTTAGTGACTTTTAGACAACAAATTGGGTTACCGGCCTATGTCTCAGACCAATTAACACAACAATTAATAGAGGGTAGTTCAGCTGATAGTAACGCTGAGGTTCACGCCACTTTATCAAGAATTAACAATGTTTTGATCTCAGACATTCAAGTTATTGATACTAAAGGTGTAGTTCGTGGAACTGTTGATATTAATAAACAAGAATTAGTAGGGCAAAAGACGACCGATGAAAATCTTCGAGATGCTGCACTTAGTAAAAATTATGTTAAAAATAATATTGAGCAGGATAATCATACTAGATATCAAATTGTAGTGAAGCCACTAATTGATACTTCTGATGGTGAAAACAAAGTGGTTGGAGCAGTTAAAGTCAAAGCGAACTTGGAAAGCGTCTATGATAGTCTAAAAGAAGTTGCTTTGATTTACGCCTCAGCGACCTTAGTTGCGCTTTTTCTAGGGATTATTATGGCTTTTATCATGTCTCGAACGTTAACGAAGCCAATTATGGATATTAGTGAACGTACAGTGCGGATTGCTGGAGGTGATTATTCTGGGGTTATTAGTGTTCGGGGACATGATGAAATTAGTCAACTAGCAGAGAATGTTAATTTGTTATCACAACGAATTGAAGAGACAACCAGCTCTCAAGAATTAGAACGTCAACGTTTGGATTCTGTGTTGGAACATATGACTGATGGTGTGATTGCAGCTGATCGACGGGGCTCGATTAATTTGATTAATCCAGCAGCCTTGCGTTTCTTAGGAATAGACGATGAACATGAAGTTTTGGGGCAGTATGTATTAAAAGTTTTACGGTTAGAGGATCGATATCAACTAAGGAATTTCTTTGGAAATGTTGATAATTTATTGTTGGATTTTAGTAACGAGGATCAAGAATTAACATTAAAGGTCAACAGTGCACAAATTCAACGAGAATCTGGCTTTATTTCGGGAATGGTTGTAGTTTTACATGATGTAACTGAGGAACAACGAATTAATCAAGAACGAAGGCAATTCGTTTCCAATGTTTCGCATGAATTACGAACGCCTCTGACTTCAGTCAAATCATATATTGATGCGCTTCAAGATGGAGCGACTGATGATCCAGAGTTAACTGGCCAATTTTTGGCGGTCGTTCAAGCCGAAACTGGACGCATGATTAATATGATCAATGATTTACTAGAGCTTTCACGAATGGATCGGGGAGTTCGAAATCTTGAATTAGAATGGGTGAATTTAGGTGCTCTCTTCGAATATATTTTAAATCGATTTGACATGATTATTTCTTCCGATCAAGCAGGACAAAAAGATTATCGAATTATTAGGGAAGTCGAGCCGACACCGGTTTGGGTTGAAATAGATACATCTAAATTTACTCAAGTGATTGATAATATTATGAATAATGCAATTAAATATTCCCCTGATGGTGGAACGATTATGGCACGCTTGAATTTGATTGATCAAAAGGTAGTTATCAGTATTCAGGATCAAGGTTTGGGAATCCCCCAAAAGGATGTTCAACATGTCTTTGATCGTTTCTTCCGAGTTGATAAGGCACGCTCAAGGGCGCAAGGTGGTACTGGATTAGGACTAGCAATTGCTAAAGAGATCGTAGAGTCATTTGGTGGCCGAATTTGGGCTGAGTCTAAAGAAGGACAAGGATCAACGTTTAAAATTTCTTTGCCATATAGTTTGGAAGCGGACTTAGAAGATGATTGGAGTGATGATGAAGAATAGGATACTTAAATTATTATCGTTTCTTCCAGAACGTCTTCGTCAAGATTGGCGCTCGCTAGTCTTAACAATCTTGGTTTTGACTAGTTTGATTCTGACGGGATTAGTTGTGCAACAGGTTGTAACTCAAAATCAAGGGATTAGTCAATCTAATAATGTTAGTCAAAATAATTTAAACCTCAGCCAACAAATAAATTATAATGTAAATCAATTAGTAACTATTAATGCAGACAACAAAGCAGAATTAGTGACCGAAAATAGAGCTAATTTAAATCAAATCATCAAAGTTGTTCAAAAATATCAAGTTGGGAAGCCCACCATCACTGCTTATAATAAGGCTGATTTCACAAAAAAAATTAAGCGCAATAATACAATTTTATTGGGTTATGGTAATCCTGTCTCTAAACAAGTTTTGTGGGATACTTTTGGTATGCAATATCAATTTAAAGATGAAAGTGGCATTAGTTGGGTTCAGATTTCCAAAGATAATCAGTTTAAAGGAATTAATTTTATTGATACAAAACATCGGGTGATATATCATTTTCCACAAATTCAGGCGGATCAGGATTTGAAAAAAATAAAATTATCAACGAAACGGATTCCTATTAAAATTGGTTATCAACATGATAACTTGGAAATCACACGGTTAGCACCGATGGTTTTGTCACAAAGATCATATGTGGTCGCGCACGAGGATGCTGAAGAAATTGTAGAACGCTTATTTGATGGAAATCATCAAAACCAACGGACTCAAAATGATCAACAAACCGTTTATACAGATGGAAGCCAGCGACAACTAGTTCAAAAAGGATCAAAGAATCAATATGTGTATGATTATTACCCAAATCGACTTAAATTGGATAGCTTTAACCGCAGAATCGATTATGCAACTAAGTTAATTCATGAGGTTTACGCAGGGGATGATAACCTTGAATATTTGCAAATTAAGGGCGAAGGACGCGAACTTTATTTTCAACCTTATGTTGATAATTTTCCAGTTTTCAATGATCAAGGGTTAGGGGTGGTAACGTTTAAACAATCTTCTGAGAAACATATTAGATTAAATTTTTCATCAGATTCGCTTAAAGTGCCATTACCAATTTCGGATAATAAGAAGATTGTTTTACCAGCTTGGCCTACGGTTTTGAAGCAATTAAAACAAGCTGATTTTGATACTAATCAGATCACTAATTGGACAATTGGGTATCAATGGGTTAGTGAAAATGATGACTTGGCAACCTTAAAACCAGCATGGTTTATTCAAATCGATAATGGTAAGTGGAAAATCGTTGATAAATATATAGAAAGCAGGACACCGTAATGGACTTAAAAAAGATTTTAACGATTTTTATCTATCTTTTTTTTGGAATTAACGTGTTCTTGATTTTTCAATTAACGGAAAATAAACAAAATAATCAAGCTCAGATTACGCCCAATACTTTGGTCACAAATATGAGAGACGATAATATTGAATTTAATAAATTACAAACAGAACAATTAACTGGTTATTATCTAGGTGGTAATATCAATTTAAAAAATTGGGCTACTAATAATCAGATAGAAAAATTAGACAAGGTTAATGTGACTTTGGATGATAGTAAGAAGCAATTGAAAGGACGTTTAAAGCAACCAGTCTTGTTGGTGAATGACGATAATAAACGCAAGACGCAATTGCGAAAAATTATTTATCAGAATAATTATGTACTACATGCTAAACAGTATATTTATAATGATAAATTGACAGAACAGGCTAATTTAGGCGGAACTAGTACGACCTATGTGGTTTATCAACAAAAATTAGCAAATGATCAAAGTGTTGGTTCTGATGGTAAATTGACTTTAGAAATTAATCACGCGGGGGAGCTAGTCGGTTATACGCAAACGTATATTGAACATGTACAAAAATTGCGAGACCCAGCTGCATTGATCTCTGAGCAGATGGCAGTGGCAACGTTATATCAATATAATGAAATTCCTAATAACACTAAAATTTTATGGACGAAATTGGGTTATAGCTCCCTAATGTATGTCGATGATAGCGTAGTTTTAGTTCCAACTTGGTTGGTACAAATAAAAAATGGAAATAATTATAATTTACTACGGATTAATGCATTAGATGGTAAATTAATGGATCAAGCTAAATGATAAATGAAAGAGGACTAATTCAATATGACAGATGATTTTAAAGTCTCAATGTTAGCTTCAGGCAGTACGGGAAATGTGACTTATATCGAGACCCCTCAGCATAAAATATTAGTTGATGCTGGGTTAAGTGGTAAAAAAATTGATGAGTTGATGCAATCAATTGGAAAATCATTGAAAGATGTGGACAAATTGTTTATTACTCATGAGCATACTGATCATTTAAAAGGAGTGGGGGTATTAGCACGTAAATATGGAATGGATTTATACGCTAATGAAAAAACTTGGGATGCCATTGATGGTAAGGTGGGTAAAATTGATATAGCACAAAAGCATATTTTTGATCGTGATAGTACCCAACTTTTTGGTGATTTAGATGTCGAAAGTTATGCTGTTTCACATGATGCGGCTGATCCTCAATTTTATGCATTTCATCATGATAATAAAACTTTTGCGATGTTAACCGATACTGGATATGTTAATGACCATATTGCTAGTGTTTTAACTAATGCGATTCTATTTTAATGGAAGCTAATCATGATGTTGAGATGTTACGTTATGGTTCATATGCATGGAGTTTAAAACAACGAATTTTGGGAGATGAAGGGCATCTATCTAATGAGGACGGGGCTGAAAATTTAAGTAAGATGATTGGCCGTAATACCAAAAAAATTTATCTCGGTCATCTAAGCCAAGAGAATAATCAAATTCCTTTGGCACATCTAACTGTTGAACAGATTTTACAGGATCATGATTTTGCTGTTGATCATGATTTTAATTTGTTAGATACTAGTCCAGATTGGGCTACTCCCTTATCAAAGATATAAGAAATCTTTAAGTGGATGTTAAGTTAAATCGTCTATATTTTTAAGTGAAATATAAATAATGAGGTAAGAGCGATGAAATTTAATCGAAAGCAAAATAAAAATTTTTCCGTCTCTTGGTGGATTATTGTTTTAGCACTGGTTGCTGGTTTGATTGGCGGAGTGGTTGGGTCTCTGGGCGTACAGAAATATTCCAATGAAATATCGACTTCAGTCGGAGGTACGAAAAAGACTGTGAAGGTTTCTGACACAAAGGTTAAAGGGACTAGTGCTGCTACTAAGGCCTTCCAACAAACAGCACCTGCGGTTGTATCAGTGATTAATTTACAACAACAGCAGTCTTCTGGCTGGAGTTTGTTTGATACAGCAGGCCAAGACGATGATCTTAAAACTGCTTCTGAAGGTTCAGGTGTTATTTATAAAACTTCTGGTCGTGAAGCCTTTATTGTGACTAATAATCATGTGGTGACTGGTTCTAAGGCGTTACAAGTATTATTGAGTGATGGAACCAAGCTAAATGCTACGTTGGTTGGGACTGACAAAATTTCGGACATAGCAGTTTTAAAAGTTAAAAGTAGTAAAATTAAACAGGTTGCTGAATTTGCTAATTCTAATGAGGTTCAAACAGGAGAATCGGTCTTAGCCATTGGATCACCATTGGGATCAGACTATGCAACATCAGTCACAGAAGGAATCGTTTCTGCTACTAAGCGTGAAGTGGAATCGGAAGATGATGATGGGAATTCATTAGGAAAAGCCACCGTTATTCAAACTGACGCGGCCATTAACCCCGGAAATTCAGGAGGTGCTTTGATTAATTTGAGTGGTCAGGTCATTGGAATTAATTCTATGAAGCTAACCAATTCAAGTGGTGGAACTAGTGTGGAAGGGATGGGATTCTCAATTCCTTCAAATACGGTAGTGAATATTATTAATCAATTAGAAAAAGATGGAAAAGTGGTCCGGCCCGCATTGGGAATTAAAATGGTAGATCTTTCAAGAGTTTCAATTGATGACCAAAAAAATGTCTTGGAATTATCAGATGATCATAGAGGTGGTGTGATTATTGTCAATGTGACAGATGGAACTCCAGCTGATCGAGCTGGATTGAAAAAGTATGATGTCATTACTAAGGCCGATGGACAAGATCTAGATGATACCGGTGATTTAAGAGGAATATTAAATTCACATAAAGTGGGTGATACGATAAATATTACCTATTATCGTAAAGGTCACGAAAATACAACAGAAATTAAGCTAACAGCTAAGGCTAATGATAACGGTTAAAATAGATTGATTATTTAGGTAAATAAACCTGATTATATCAAAAATGAAAGCGTATTAATTGGGAGTGTTTTTTTACAAGAAATGGTGTACAATGTAATTGTCCATTAGAAATGGTGGACTTCATTACTCCCCAAAGTACATGAAAAATTAGAATCGGTTTTATGAATTAGATTCTTTTTAATTTTATGGTTGTCAATGACAGCTGTAATCAAAAAAACACGGTCGCGTCCCCCTCTTGCGATCGTGTTTTTTTGTTATTTGAAATTTAAATCGAAAGTATATTGACCGACAATCGTATTGGCTTGCCATAGTTGATACTTTGCTAAGATGATTCCTTTCGATAAATCAATTTTGAGCTGGTTAGTTTTTACAGTCATTACAATCATACCGATGGGGGTTTGATAATGAGTTATACTGTCGTTTTTTAAGTCCAATAAAAGTTGCAGTTTACTTTGCCCATTACGGGTGATTGCGATTGTTTGATCAGTATTTATTTTAACGGTGACAGGAGTTTCAACTGATGTAGTTTCGGTAAAACGAATATATGAGATCTCTCTGATAGTTGCTAATGTTCCTGTTTCATTGAAATGAAAGGTCTCGGAAGTGTCATCTTGTTGAATGATATTTGTGAGATTAATTTGAATATTTTGTTGCATTATAGATCCTCTGGCGTCTGGCCCTTGATAATTGATTGATTTTATTTATCAATTATACCGTTAATTTACGGTATAATTGATAAAAATATACGAAAAGGATGTGGAGAAAGTGCGAGAAAAAGTTTTTCGGGATCCGGTACATAATTTTATTCACGTGAATGACCCTTTAATTTTGGAACTCATTGATACACGGGAATTTCAAAGATTACGGCGAATTAAACAGCTAGGGGTTGCTAATACGGTTTTCCACACGGCGGAGCATTCACGATTTAGTCATTCGTTAGGGGTGTATGAAGTTTCCCGACAAATTGCTAATCACTTAGAACGTTTTGCGAGTCAAACACCTGGTGATGGTGGTTGGCAAGTTGAAGAACGTCGTGTTTTATTAGTGGCCGCATTACTACATGATTTAGGCCATGGACCATATTCACATACTTTTGAAAGCATTTTTAAAACTAACCATGAAAAGTTTACGCAAGATATTATTTTGAACAAAACAACTGAAGTTCATCAAGTTTTAATGAAATATGATGAAAAATTACCGGCAAAAGTCGCCAGTGTAATTGCAAAGACTTATGATAATAAGCAAGTTGTGGCTTTGATTTCTTCACAAATTGATGCAGATCGAATGGACTATTTATTAAGAGATGCTTATTATTCTGGTGCAACTTATGGAACCTTTGACTTAGCACGAATTATTCATCTAATGCGTCCGGTGGTCGATGGAATTGCATTTGAACAAAAAGGTATGGCTACTGTTGAAGATTACATTATTTCTAGGTATCAAATGTATGAGCAAGTTTATTTTCACCCTGTCTCACGTGGGATTGAAGTCGTCTTAACACATTTATTAGATCGAGCCATGGAATTGTATCAAGATCAACAGAAGAAGCAAATATCCATTGATAATTTTGTAACGCCTGATCTAAAGCCACTTTTTGAATATAGTGTCAGTATTGAACAGTATTTAGATTTAGACGATGCATCAATTTTGGAAAATATTAATTTATGGCGTCATTCCAGCGATAAGGTTTTGGCAGAGCTATCAATGCGTTTCTTAGATCGAAAGCCACTTAAATCCATTGAGATTAGTCCTAAAACTAGGCACTATCTGTCTAAAATAAGGCCACTAATTGAAGAAGCGGGCTTTAATGTTAAATATTATACGGCGGAAAATGATAGTTTTGATACAGCTTATGATTTATACCATCCTGAAGCCAAACATGCAAAAACACAAATTGAAATGTTACAACCAGATGGATCATTGGCAGAGTTATCAACGCAAAGTTCACTGGTAAAAGCCCTGACTGGACGTAGTTATGGGAATGCTCGCTACTTTTTCCCAGCTGAAATGTTGATGGAACAAACAACGGGTGATTTAATGGCCCCAGTTTATCAAGAATTCCAAAAATATGTTCATAATGGTGCTTTGATTGGAATTTACCCTAGAAATTCTGATTAATCATTGAATAAACTAGTGAAATAAAGT
>AEKF01000099.1_pt1 | contig 13043 bp, 7 predicted proteins | sample 342668 | NCBI WGS metagenome assembly AEKF01 (sample SAMN02954267, study PRJNA50815) | food metagenome | biome: terrestrial; feature: fermented food; material: kimchi; isolation source: Jonggazip commercial cabbage kimchi | place: South Korea | collected 2009-06 | reverse complement strand
TAATTGTGAATTATCCTGATAAATTTCTGTCTTGAAGTTACCAGCCCGTACATCGAGTAAACCACCTTCTTTATCCGTGTTAACATGGATCAAAGCAGAATACTTATCAATCACGCGATGTTCAACTTCGCCTTCAACTACCACAGCCACTCCAGCCACAGTACCTTCAAATTCACGCACCAACGATTCCATTCCGCGAATTGTACCGCCAGCTTTCATAAAATCATCGACAATCAAAACACGTGAACCCATTGGCAAAGACCTTCGGGATAGTTCCATTTTCTCTAATCGCTTGGCCTGACCTGTCACATAATTAACCGACATAGTTGGACCTTCCGTTACTTTTGTATCATTTCTTGCGATCACAAACGGCACATTTAAAGCTTCAGCAACTGATTGCGCTACCGGTACACCCTTTGTAGCTGCAGTAATTACCGCATCAATTGGTTCTTTAATATACTGCGTTGCAATTAGACGACCAATCTTTTCTAGAATCCAAGGTTGCCCTAACAAATCTGACAAATAGACATAACCACCTGGTAAAACCCGGGTCTCATCACTGATTTCATTTACTAATCCATCAACAAAATTTTCAGCTTCTGCTTCAGTCATAATCGGAGTAAATTTTGCTCCGCCGGCTGCACCAGGAATCGTTTCTAAAATTCCCGTCCCATTTTGTAAAAATGTTCTTTTTAAAATTGCTAAATCTTCTGAAATTGATGATTTAGCGGATTCATATTGATCAGCAAATTTAGTTAATGAAATCAGCGTTCTTGGATGTGCTAATAAATAACGTGTCATATCCACTAGTCGGTCACTGCGCCGTATTTTCATGGTCCGCTCCTTTTCATTGTTCGTGTTTTACAAATATTATACTTTAATAATAACACGAAAACACGAACGTTTCTTCCTATAAATTAACCTTTCACAATAAATTGAATTACATTCCATACACAGTACATTTTATATCACTACACAACTATATTTATATTCTTAATAATACATATAAATAATGTAAATTTTTCATAACTTTTACAATTCAATTTATCAACATTTATAACCTCAAACCACAATAAATTAGCAATATTTTTTGAAAGATTGTGATACATCTATTTATATCGTGTGTGTGTGTTTGAAATATTTATTAAAATTAATCACATTTTCAATCATGGCAACAATGTTTAATCATTCATTTTAATTATTTTCAAAAGCAGTTTAGCACAATCTAAAAAATTGGTATACTGACTTTATAATTAAAAAATAATGTAACAAATTATGCTTCAAAGGAGTGTTGTATGGCAATTAAAAGACCAGAATATATTTTAGCAATCGATCAAGGTACGACTGGGTCACGAGCTGTGTTATTCAATAAAAACGCCCGGCGTGTCGCCAGTACTGCCATCCCACTCACCCCTATTAATCCTCATGTTGGTTGGGAAGAACAATCACCTGAGGCCATTTGGCGAACCACTAAAAATGCAATTACAGATACGATGATCGAAGCCGGTATTCAAGCTCAATCAATTCAAGCGATTGGAATTGCTAGCCAACGTGAATCCACAATCGTCTGGAATAAGAATACCGGCCAACCAGTTTATAACGCCATTATTTGGTCTTCAACTCAGACCCAAGCAATTGTGGACCAAGTACGAGCAGATGGTTATGAAGAAATTATCCGTGAAAAAACCGGCTTACCTCTTAGTGCATACTTCTCAGCCACAAAAATTAGATGGATTTTAGATCATGTTGAAGGCGCTCAACAAGCAGCCGAACAAGGCGATCTATTATTTGGGACCGTGGACAGTTGGTTAGTATGGCAATTAAGTGATCGAAAAACTCATATTACAGATATTTCTAATGCTTCCCGCACCATGCTTTTCAATATCAGAACTCATGATTGGGATGATAAATTATTAGATATTTTCAATATACCTAAAATCATGCTGCCAAAAGTAACTAAATCAAATGGAACCATTGCCAAAACTGGACCACTCCGTTTCTTTGGCGCCGAAGTCCCCATTGCTGCTGTAATTGGTGATCAAAATGCTGGCTTGATTGGTCAACTCGGTTTCAAAACCGGAACTGTGAAAACTACATATGGTTCCGGGGCATTCTTGCTTCTTAATACGGGTGACCAATTAATTAATTCTAATCATGATTTAATCTCAACCATTGCCTATCAAATTGGCGACAAACCAGTTTATGCTCTTGAAGGTTCCGTCTTTACTGCTGGATCGGCCATTCGTTGGCTAAATGATGGTCTCCACTTAATTGAAGAAGTCCCGGATTCTTTTGAAGCAGCTGAAAAATCAACTAGTAATGATGAACTATACGTTGTCCCAGCTTTTTCCGGACTCGGAGCACCCTATTGGGACCCCAAAGCTCGTGGTGCGGTCTTCGGGATTACTCGTGGTACTAATAAAAATGATTTCATTAAAGCAACTGTCCAATCTATTGCCTATCAAATTGCTGATATTTTAAGAACGATGCGAGAAGACAGTGGAGCCAAAATAGCAGCTATTAAAGTTGATGGATCTGTTTCAAGGAATCCCTATTTAATGCAATTTCAAGCTGATATTACCGGTCTTACAATTGATCGTTCAATGTATGAAGATACTACCCCCTTGGGAGCAGCTTTTCTTGCAGGGTTAGCTATTGGTTATTGGGAATCACCTGAAGCTTTAGTTGGCTTATCATCACGCGGCCGTGAATTCACCCCACAAATGTCACTTCAACGGCGAAAAGAATTAAAAAAAGGCTGGAAAACTGCTATTGAAGCAACTAGTTATTTTTCAAGTCAAAATAACAATGAAAACGGTTAATGTAAAAGTTTTACATTTTTAAAGCGCTTTCTTGAAAGATCTGTTATACTTATTATTATAGAATTCAAAGTAATGGAATTGATTAATCAAAAGGAGTACACTATCATGCCACAAGAGATCACAACCCTCCTAACTTTCTTTGGTGGAACCGGAGATTTAGCTAAGCGCAAACTTTACCCATCTGTTTATAACCTTTATAAAAAAGGTTTCCTACAAGAACATTTTGCGATTGTTGGAACTTCACGTGCCGATTTAACTAATGCCGAATTTCACGACATGGTTCGTGAATCAATTAATCACGTGGTTGAAGATGAAGACGATGCTAAGCATTTCATCTCCCACTTCCGTTATCTCAAATTAGACGTTAATAATAAAGATGGCTATCAAGAACTTCTTAAACTTAATAATGAATTGGACGCCCAGTATGAATTAAAGGGCAACCGTATTTTCTACATGTCAGTTGCTCCACGTTTCTTTGGAACCATTGCTAGTTTCTTAGATAGTGAGGAACTAGTTACTAAAAATGGTGAATTTAATCGCTTAATGATTGAAAAACCCTTTGGTGTTAGCTATGAAACGGCCTTGGAATTGAATAATCAATTAACAAAAGTTTTTGATGAAGATCAAATCTTCAGAATCGATCATTATCTAGGAAAAGAAATGGTTCAAAATATTTCTTCAATCCGTTTTGGAAACCCAATTTTCGATGCTACTTGGAATAAAGATTATATTGAAAATGTTCAAGTTACCCTTTCAGAAGTATTGGGCGTTGAAGAACGAGCTGGTTATTATGATGATGCCGGAGCCCTTCGTGATATGATTCAAAATCACACCATGCAAATCGTGGCTTGGTTAGCAATGGAAAAGCCCGCTTCCTTCACAGACAAAGATATCCGGGCTGCTAAGAATGTAGCCTTCAACTCACTCCATATTTACAAAGGGGCTGAAGTTGGTGCTAACTTTGTTCGAGGCCAATATGGTGAAAACATTGACGGAACTCAAGTTAAATACTTGGATGAAGACGGTGTCCCTGAAAATTCACAAAATGATACTTTCGTGGCAGGCCGCCTACAATTCCGTTCTTCTCGTTGGGATGGTGTCCCATTCTATATTCGAACTGGAAAACGTTTGAAGTCAAAACAAACCCGCGTAGATGTGGTATTCAAAAAGGGCTTAAGTATCTTTGGTAATGACATCGAATTAGATAACCCTGTCCTTTCAATTTTGATTGATCCTAAAGGAAGTATTGAATTCCGAATCAATGCAAAAGATACCACTTCAGAATTTAAGACACGAACTGACATCATGAAGTGGGAAGTTTCATATTTGGATATGGAAAGAACCCCTGAGCCATACGAACGCATGATTCAGGATGCCATGAACGGTGACGGATCGAACTTTGCTGATTGGAACGGTGTATCAATTTCTTGGAAATTCGTTGATGCCATCCAAAAAGCTTGGGATACTGAAGTTGCTGAATTCCCGAACTACGTTTCTGGAACCATGGGACCTAAGGCTTCTGACGATTTGTTAGCCGAAGATGGTAACCACTGGATTTATCGTTAATATTTAATTATTAATCTAAATAAACACAAAAGGAGAAGCATTTCAAATAATGCTCCTCCTTTTTTACAATTTTTTTGTGATTTAAACTATTTTAAGCCATCATCCTTTGTCAAAATAAATCATTCATATTATTTAAAATTCATAAACTTGGTATGTATTTAACGCAACAATAAATTTACGAATATTACCATAACCCATCGCCGTTAATGCTTGAGCATATAAATTAATTTGTCCACTATAGCGCTGCTCTAGCAAAGTCTGTCCATCTACTCCAGGAGCAATATAATCAGTTTTATAATCAAACAGCCAAATTTCATCATTAACACGAATATATCCGTCCATAATTCCATGCACTAAGACATATTCTTCATCGTCAAAATCACGATAAAGCTGTTTTGCATCAATTAACATCGAAAATGGAACTTCACGTTCTACCGATTGGGCATGCCTAACCAAGTTTTTTCCCAATTGAGAATGTTCAAAAAATTCACTCATAGCCTGGGTTGGTAATAAGAACTCCAAGTTAGTCTCAATCAATTCCTCTTGTACTAATGTATGAATTAATTGTTGAATATGTTCCGGTGTAGGTGTTCCTGCTTTTAAATCAATCTTTTGCAAAACCAAATGTACCGCTGTTCCTCGAGCGGCACCGGTTGAATTAGTTTGCATTTCACTCATAAACGATGGCTCACTTAATTCTTCATTTACCAGACGCAATCCTGCATCAGCTTCAGTTGACAAACGCTGATCGCCCATCGTTCTTCCATCTTTTAAATCGGGATCTTCAAAAATACGTTTAATTTCTGAGACTGATTGATAAGCAGTTGTCCGAGTAGATACCTCATGGTCATATTGAAACGCAAAAGATTGTTTAATTTGATCAAGTTTCTGTTCCACGGTTACCGAGTTGAATACTGTTTTATCATCATTTGATGTCAAATTATCACTATTTGAAACTAATGGCTGTTGCATTAACTCATCATGCTGATTAAAAGTTATTTTAAATTCAAATGGAAGGTCCGGATTATACATTGATGTTTGATCTAATTCGACCCCATACTTATCTAATAATACATTAGCCGTAGCTTGAAAATTAGGATGCCGGCTAATCGCCATTCCCATCAGGTCCATGAATGAGTGTCCTTGCAACCGAATTGATGATGATATCATGGCGTGTTGTGAATCCATAACTTGACTCCTTTGCCATTGTTTAACTAATGTTTTAGGAGATTTATATGATCCAACCAAAAACAATTGTTGTTCAGCCCGTGTTAGCGCCACATAAAGCACCCTTAATTGTTCTGCAAAGCTAGAACGCAATAAAGCAGCCCGAACGGTTTCATATTGCGGTGGCGTTAATTTCAAAGCGAATTCTCGATCAATATATTGCAATCCTACCCCAGCTTGACTATCGATAATTAATTGTCCGACTTGATCTTGCGTATTGAATTTTTTTGTAGTGTTCAACATAAATACAACGGGAAACTCAAGCCCTTTTGAACCATGAATGGTCATTAATTGAATCGCTTCATTTGCTTCATTCGCATCAGCTTCCCCAATATCGTCAGATGCATTTTTCTGAAGTTGTTCAATATAATAATTAAACTGGTAAAGTCCCGTAAAATTAGTTTGTTGATAGGCATCAGCTCGTTCATACAAGGCATGTAAATTAGCTTGACGTTGCATCCCACCCGGTAAGCCCCCTACATAATCTAACCAATCCGTAGTTTGATAAATTGACCAAATTAAATCAACCAATTTATTTTGAACCGCTAATGTTTTAAATTGATCAAGTTCTCGTAAAAACTTATCAATGATTCTTTGCGTATTTTCAACTAAATCTAAGCCATATTCCACCATCTTATTAGGATCCTGTTGGTAAAACGCCTGAACTGCAGTATAAAAATCACTATTTAAATTTTGGGTTCGAATAAGTGCTAAGGCATTTTCACCCAATCCATAAATCGGTGAACGCAAAACGGCAACTAAAGGAATATCCTGATGTGGATTATCAATAACTTTTAATAGATCCATCATAATTGAAATTTCCATCGTCTGGAAATAATTCCCCGCATCCTTCACAATCAATGGTAGATTTAAGGTTTTAAAGATTTCAATTACTTGAGGATTTTGGGTTCGTGATGGAACCAAAATTGTAATATCTGAGTATTGAATAGGGCGTATTACCTGTGCTTCACGATCATAAATTTCAAATCCATCTGCTATTAATTTCTGAATTTTTTGACCCATCATTTGAATTTGGCCTGTAGTTGAATTCAAACTTAAATTTTCAGGATCTATTGCATTATCTTCGCTCTCATTATCCTCCGTTTGATTTTCATCAAAATAGATCATAAATTCAGCTTCTTTAGGCAAATCGTCTGGATAATATTTCGCTCCGGCTACCAATTTTGCCGAATCAACATAATCGACATCCCCCAATTCACGACTCATCAATTGTTGAAACAGATAATTAATAAAATTCGTTACATTTGGTTGTGAACGAAAATTTTCAGCAAGAGTAATTAAACGATCCTTTGATTGATCATGACCATAATTTTCCATTTTTTTAGCAAATAATTGCGGATCAGCCTGTCTAAACTTATAAATGGATTGTTTGATATCACCCACTTGAAAAACATTATTTGATTTGGCCAAAGCTTGAACAATTGCCTCCTGCAAATTACTTGTGTCTTGATATTCATCAACCATAATTTCTGAATAACGCTCTTGTAATTTTTTGGCAATATCTTTTTTTTGTACAATTTCTAGGGCAAAATGTTCTAAATCATTAAAGTCAAAAGCCTTACGTTGAATTTTATCTGACAGATACGACTGTCGAAATTGATTTGTAACTCTCACTAGTTCCTTCAAAGTTCTTTGAGCTCCACTAATCGCAAATTTCAAACCCGCTTCATCTAAAGTAAAGAACCGTTGAGCCAATTTACCCGCTGCTTTATGTAGTTCTTTCCGATCATCACCAATTTGACTCCAAATTTCTTTCAAATCTGGTTCAAGACCTCGCATCCCCCGACCCTTAGCATTCCAGGGCGTTGGTTTTTGTTGAAACATTGTTTGACGCAAGGTCTGCCAATCAACCTCCGCCGTCAAGATATTTAACATTTTTTGTATGTGCTCATCTTCTTCGACCAAATCTTGCCGCCGATTCTTAGCAGCATCAATTTCATCATTAGGTACGCGCGCAATTAATTGATCATATTGCTGATGTAAGTCGAATAAACTATCCCGTAATTCGGGTAACACCGTTTCAACATATAACTTTGATCCCAGAAAATCACCTTCAATAATATAATTTTCACTAAGTTGATTTAACCAATCATCGGTATCTGGTCGGGCCATTGCAAAATCAAATAATTGAAAAATAGCCGTTTGTAGAGGAGTATCATTCCCATTTTTATCAATAAATTGTGTCGATAAATCTAAAAAATCTTTATTATCAACAAGATTATAATTTTGTTCTAAAACCTTGGCTAAAATTTGCTGCATTGCTAATTTCTTCTCAGCATTATCAGCGATCCGAAATTGTGGATCTAAGTCAATTGCATAATGATATTGCTCAATGAGTCTCAGCGCAAAGGCGTCCACAGTGGAAATATTAGCAATTTTTATCAATCTTAGCTGTTTCATTAAATGACCACGTTCTGATCCTTGCATGTTTTGCAGACGGTTACGTATTTCTTTTTCTAAACGCTCTTTCATTTCTGCTGCTGCAGCTTCAGTAAAAGTCACAATTAGAAATTCATCAATATTATCACCATCTAATAAACGTGTTAAAACACGTTCTACCAACACCCTAGTTTTACCAGAACCAGCTGATGCTGAAACTAGAATATTTTGTTCTCGTGTCTCAATGGCAGCTTGTTGTTGTTTAGTAAATTGCATCTACTTACCCTCCTGCTCCAATAATTTGGCTTGCATTTGTTTCAAAGCTTCTGGTGCTTTCAATGATTTTAAATCCCGATACTTATTATTTAACATAGCATCAAATTGAATTACATCCCGATAATCCGTATATTGAAGTCCATTATGGGTTCCTTGTCGATATGGTGCAATTGGGAATTTACCTGCCAAAATTTTACCAGCTAATGTCTTAATTTGGGCTTTATTATATTTTAAAAGTGTCTCTAATTTTTCCGAAGTTACTACATCCGAATTTGCTTTGAATTTTCCGTCTGCCTTTCGCTCAATTCGATAGGGAGTGTCATCATTCATTTCTAATTGTTCAATAAATCCTTCATCATCTTCAATCAATCCTTGATATTTAAGTTCCTGTTTGGATTCTTGAACAGCCGTTTGTTGTTGGAATTGATATGTTTCTTGGCCTGTTTGGACAAAAGGCTCATGAATTCCCCGTTGTAGTTCCATAAAATTAGCAGCTTGCACTTTCATACCATTAGTCTGATTTAGATTCATTGCCTCCCAATAAGTGAGGAGTTGTAATTCTAGCCCATTAAATGCTTCTGTATAATTGAATTTTCGTTGTTTAGACTTATAATCGATAATTGCTAAATAATTTTGATCACGTTGGCTATTATGAACCATATCATATCGATCAACTTTTCCTCTAACTGTTACCAAATTTTCACCCATCTTAAACTGTAAAGGTTTCAGTAACCCCTGACCAAATGTAGTTTCAGTTCCTTGAGTTATAATACCAGCATTTTCACGCTGACCACGTTGCATATTCACTAAGGCATAATGCACCCGTTCGGCTAAATTACGCGTGATAAATTCAAACCGCTTACTAGTTGTAAAAATTTCAAATGTTGGATCATCAGCTGCTAAAATCGATTTCAATGTTTGTGTTTCTAATTGCTCCAAAGCCTCATTTGATAACGCGCCCAATGGTTCCTTTTTTAGCTGTATGAATACTTTTTCTAAAATGGCATGCATTAATGAACCTTGTTCACCAGCCGTTAATTCCATTTCAGAACGTGGCTGTAATTTCAAACCATAATGTAATAAAAATTCATATGGATTTTTAGCATACGTTTCTAAACGTGAAATGGAAGTTTTCAATTCAGTCCCAAAGAGAGCTTGAACTAAAGTCTTCTCAATTTGTTCACTTTGATTTCGGTAATTCAAGGAAGTTAATAATTTTTTGTATTTTTGAATATCACTAGTATCTGGATAATTTTGTTGAACTTCATCTAACGCCTTTTTCACCAATTGCCAACCAGCTGCCAACGGTTGCTGATTTTGTTGTGCAATTCCAGCCGCTAAAATAAATTGAGCCCGAGCACTGGCGATCGTTCCGGTTAGTTGATCTAATTCTATTAAGTCTTTTTGTTCATCAGTTAAATAACTAATCTGTTGTATGGGTAACTGAAAAGCACGTTGAAGACGCTCAACATATGTTGAAGGTTTTAACTTACTATTACCATCTGATGTTGGAAACGACCAAATAATTTTTCGTTCTCCAATCATCATCGCTTGATATAGATTCAAACTATCCTGAGCCATCAAAATGTCAGTGGTATCTCGTAGCTTTTTACCATCTGGTAGCTGTTTTTGTAATTTTTTACGATCTAAGTCCTGCAAAAGTGACTTTTGATGAACAGTCGCTGGTAAATTAATATTGGTAGCACCAAAAATAATCACATTAGGCACTCCAACCAACTGAACCATTCCTGTTTCCGTTACTAACACTTGATCCATTGCAGCGGGAATTCCAGAATACTTAGCATTACTAAACGCGGCCATCAAGGCTTCATTTAGTTCTGATATCGTTAAACTTTGTTGATCAAAAACCGTTACAGTATCATCTAATATCGCCATTAATTGATTCCAAACTTGCTCCATTTGTTGTGCTGCAGACATATCACCATTAGCTACGGCTTGGTCTCGCCAAACCAAAATTCGCTGATCCACACCTTGATCTTTCAGGAATTGATACAATTGCTGCACCATCTTTCGGACGTTAGGGCTTTGGGATAATTGAGTTAAAAATGGCGCAATCTTTTGAGAGATTTGATCATGAATCAATGCTAATTGCGCATCATTTTCACTAGCCCGCTGGCGTAAACTTTCTTCACTATTCTCGTCGATTTGATAATCATATTTCCAGACTTTTGGATCAATCCATCGTTGACCAAAATAATTCTTTGAAAGAGCAAAATTCTCAGTAATTGCCAGCGCCTCTCGATAAGTTTTTATATCTGTATCTTTTGGAATTAATAACTCCGTTTTAAGCAAGTTTAAAATTGAATTTAATGAATATTGAGGACTCAAATTAAGCAACTGTTTAACAAAAGCTATCAACGGATGATTCGTCATCATCTGATCATTATCAAGATATAGAGGCAAATTATATTTAGCAAAAATAGCCGGTATTATATTTTGATATTGCCCCAGATCTGGTGTCATCAATACAAAATCACGGTAACGTGCTTTTTCATTGATAATCTCGTTATGAATTTTTTGAGCAATTTGCTCAATTTCTTGATACTTAGAAGTCGCCCCCCATAATTCAATATCATCATTTTTAGTTGGGACTGGAATCCCATTATGTTCATATTCAATCCAAAAATCAGAAATACCTTTTAAGCCTGATTTAACCGGACGTTCTTGATCAATCGCCTGAATAACAACTGTTTGAAGATAGCTTTGTGCAGCCGCTTGTAGTTGTTGTGCCAATCTTTTAGGAGCAAAAAACAATTCATTTTCATCTAAATTCTGATCAAGATGTGATGCCGAACCATTTTCACCAGGCAAAGCAATAGTGACCTCGGCGCTCATAGCAATTAATGCTTCAACTACGCCCACTTCTGATGGAGTCATTTGTGAATAACCATCGATATAAAAATATTGTGATGACAAATCTACCTCGCCCCGCAATAAATATTGTTTTAGAACGCCTAATAAATCACTATTCAAAAATTGATTGCGCTGCCCTAATTCATCGTCTAAATTTGTACCAATCAAAACTAAGTCTAATAATTTATTTTGCAGAACAGGCTCATCATCAAGGTTATCGGCCATTGCCTGGACCTCATCCCATGTTAGCCCAGCCTGCTTTATTTCTTGGATTTGACTTGCCATTTGGCTAATAAAACCTTGCTTATTCAATAAGTTACCATATAATTTCAACTCAGTTTGGTGTTCATTCAAAAGACTTTGAATTAACATTACTAGCGCTTCAGGTGATAAATTTGCTCTTTGATATAACTTGGTTTCGTTCATATAATACCAAGCTAATCTTGACAAGGAGAAAACTTGAACCTTAGGAGTTACCAAAGCTGATCCACTCCTATGATCGAGCTGCGCCAAACGCTTTAAAACATTAATTTCAGTTTTGAATTTTATTTTATTTGGTACTAAATAAAAAAATTGACCATCTTTTTTTGATTGCCGTGTTTTTTTAATCTTTTCTAATAAGGCTAATTCTCGGTCTTTAGTACCATCACCAAACAAAATTGTTAATCCCATAATTAATTTTGATCCTCTCTTTGACGTCGCGCTTTTTTAGCAGCCTTTTGTCGTATCCGAATAGCTTTAAAAAAATCTTTCATTAAGGTACTGGCCTCTGTTGCCCTAACCCCTTGATGCACCTCTACCTGATGATTTAATCGATCATCTTCCAATAAATGATACATTGAATGTACTCCACCGGCTTTATAATCTTCAGCTCCATAATATACCGTCTTAATCCGCGCTTGTTGCAATAAACCTGCGCACATTATGCAAGGTTCAACGGTGACAAACAACTCTGCTTCGGGCAGACGCCAACTTTTTTGTTGCCGGCTAGCTTCTAAAACAGCTTGAAATTCGGCATGTTGACTTGGATCTTCAAACCGTTCACGTAGATTGAAACCACGCCCAATAATTTGACCATCTAATACCACCACCGCTCCAATTGGGACCTCACCTAAGGCATAAGCTTTTTTAGCTTCCACTAAGGCAGCCCCCATGAAAGTATGAATTTGTTGTTCTGTTAACATTAACATTTCCTCCATCAATACCTGGTAAAAAAGCTAGGCCAATTTGACCTAGCCTTTATATTATTGATTACGTATACTTTCCAAAATGTAGTAACCTTTATTTTTCGCAATAGTTTGAACATTTCCAAAAACATTTTCCATGAGCTTTTTAGCAGATGGCGCCCCTTGCTTTTTCTGTAAAACAACAGTCAAAGTTCCACCTATCACCAGATGTTCAATAGCATGAGTTAACATTCCATTTACCACCTCTTTACCAGCACGCACCGGTGGATTAGTTAAAATAGCTGCATATTGGTCTGTTACATTTTCATATTGATCCGATTGAATTACTTTAATTTGAGACATTACTTGGTTTTTTGCAGCATTTTTTTGTATTAAAGCCGCTGCTCGCTCATTAATTTCAACTGCATCAAACTGCCGATCAGGTAAAATTTTTGCTAAGCTAATTGCTACTGGTCCATAACCAGCACCTAAATCTAAAATTTTACCTGCTGGTAAATGATCACGATTAAAGCTCTCCAACATTGTACGAGTCCCAAAATCAACGGTCTGACGTGAAAAAACGCCAGAATCAGTGGTAAAAGTTAGGTTATGTTGAAACATCGGAAATGACCAAGTTTTTTCGTCATGTTCGATCGTAGGATTCTTTGTATAATAATGTTCTTCTGTCATATTTATCCACTCTCATTTAGTT
>AEKF01000098.1_pt1 | contig 13075 bp, 14 predicted proteins | sample 342668 | NCBI WGS metagenome assembly AEKF01 (sample SAMN02954267, study PRJNA50815) | food metagenome | biome: terrestrial; feature: fermented food; material: kimchi; isolation source: Jonggazip commercial cabbage kimchi | place: South Korea | collected 2009-06 | reverse complement strand
GTTGCAGCAAAGATACTCATCAATAATGGTGAAATAGTTTGGCGTAAATGACTCGAAATCAAGGCTGAAAAAATCGTATAACCTAAGCCTGCCAACAAGCCAGCACTTAAAATATGCAGGAATTTATCCCAATAATAGATTTGACTATAAAAATGTAACCCGGTCCCTAATAAAATCGAACAATAGATAAAAACTAAATAAACGGCATATAATATTTCTGGGAATCGATAACGCATAAACCGTTCCAAGATAATTGGTAAGGTCGCAATGACTAGCCCCCCAACAACTTGAACCATCGTAAAGGCTAAACCCGCATTTTGATCGGGATGATTTAACATTTCTTCTAAAGCAATTCCGATATATAGCAAATGACTCGCAATCGTGAAGACGTAGACCCAATCGACCCAGCGCCAATTTTGTGTTCGTTTTGCCACTTTTATCACTCCTTATTCAATTAAATGATGTTTTTCAATATTCCGACTCAAACGCAAATACGCAATAAAGTGGAAGACGTTTCCCAAGAGGATTAATAATGCCCCGACAACGACATTAAACTGAATCCCCACCAATGCAATTACGTAAATCAGCACACTCCGTAGTGGATCATTGCGAATGGCTCGGTAGAATTGTTCGTGTTGTTCTTGATGGATCATCAAATCTTGATGCACCGCCATGAACCGGTACAATACCCAAAATAGACCCGAGATCACCAACGCCACTAGTGCATAACTTGTGAATGCAAAGCGAATATCCGCTAAATTTCGTTGCGCAACTGCTTCGGATAACAGACTCGTCGGGTAATTAATCAGCGTGATGGCAAACAATAGAATCAAATTTAAGATATTGAGTTGCCAATTCGTCCGTTTAATTTTAGCAAAATAGTCATGATGAAATAACCATAACGTTCCTACATAAAAAAATGATAACATATACGCTGCTAAAATGGGCCATTGCGCGATTACAGCTTGCCCCAAATGCCCAATCTTGTAGTTGGGCAACTTAAAATCTAACACTAGCAGTGTCAGCAAAATCGCAAAAACCCCGTCACTAAATGCTTGTAGCCGATCAATTTTCATTATTATTCTCCTCCATGATTAATCACAATTCTACTATGGTCAAATACACGTGGTTAGTGCATAATAGTGCATAAATAATCCCATTTTTAGGAGGGCCTATGCCATCATCGACCACTAAAACCACGCAATTTAAAATTATCTTTGTACTATACAGCTTACTGTTAGGCTTATTAATTGGTGGCTTAGCCGCCGCCTTCTTAGCGCTTATCAACCTCAGCACACACCTTATTTGGCAAGTTGGTTATTCACATTTCAACCATCCTGCCTATCCCTTAGTCATCGGATTATTCGGTGGCATCCTCGTTGGTTTAATGCAGCGTTCTTGGGGTCCTTATCCGAAAACAATGCACGAAACACTTAGCGAATTCAAACAAACCGGCGCCGTTGCCTATCAGCATCAAGTCGGTAAAAATATCATTGCGGCCTTAGTCGTCCTAGCTTGCGGTGCCAGTTTAGGGCCCGAAGCAGCATTATCAGCTATCGTCGGCGGCTTGATCACTTGGTTGGGTGATCGCCTTAAATTAACAGCCCACCAACAAACACTATTTTTAAATATGGGAATTGGCGCAATGCTGGCTACTATTTTCCACGCCCCATTCGCTGGTGTGGGTGAGGCTATTGAAAAAACGCCGCTTCGCGAACACTTTAAATCCCATTTCAACCAAATGCTATTATATATTCTAACGACGGCCACGGGGTTACTTGGTTTTACTTTAGTCAATCAATTATTCCCCAAAGAAAGCCCGTTTGCCTTACACACGCCAACCATTCATTGGACATTGGCAGTCTGGCCATTACTTATTTTAGCATTAATTGTCGGATTCGTTTTTGGCAATCTATTTTTAAAAATCGAACAATGGTGTCAGTGGCTTGCCGACACCATTCACCGACCAGTTTTACTCGCCGTTATCGCTGGTATTTGCCTAGGCGCTTGCGGTCTATTGTCCCCCTATTTACTGTTTTCCGGAGAACACTATTTACTAACCTTTACCAAATCCGGCTTGGATCAATCGTTTGGCTACTTACTCTTAATCGGACTTGGCAAAACAGTTTTAACCAACCTCATCTTTGCTTTCGGGTGGCGCGGTGGTAAAATTTTTCCAGCCATCTTCGCCAGTGCAGCAATCGGTTTAAGTTTGGCAGTCCTCTTCCCCTACACCCCAGGACTGCTTGTCGCAACCGTAGTAGCCGTCAGCTGTACTATCATCGTAGCGCAACCGTACGTCACGGCGACATTATTACTCTTCTTATTACCGCTTCAATTTTTCCCAATCATTCTAATAGCTTGTATCGGTACGCACAAAATTCAGCAATTATGCATTAAATAACCGTAAAAGGCACGATTGAACGTCCAATCGTGTCTTTTTTGTGCAAAAAAAAACCAGGGAAAAATTCCCCGGTTCCAAAATAATTATTTGGCAGCGTTCTTGTCTGCAAAACCATATTTTTTGTTGAAACGATCGACACGACCATCTGCTTGAGTAAATTTTTGTTTACCAGTATAGAATGGATGTGAATCTGATGAAATTTCAACACGAATTAATGGATATGTGTTACCGTCTTCCCATTCAACAGTTTCAGCTGAGTTAGCAGTTGAACCTGAGATGAACTTGAAGCCAGTTGATGAATCCATAAATACAACCTTGTGATAATCTGGATGAATACCTTGTTTCATGTCTTTTCCGCTCCTTTTTACTAAAGTTAGTGTGCCACCGAAATGGCACTCAACTTAAGTTTCGCCCTGAGATATTTACTATGTCAGAGATATTTGTTTACATAACCATTAAATATTAGCACGAATGCCAACAAAAAACAATAGACGTTCGCGGTTATTCTTCAACCATTTTAACGACAGCCCCGAGGCCCGTTAGTTTATCAATAACGCGATCATATCCTCTTAAAATATTACTTGCGTTCGTAATGGTTGTCACACCGTTGGCCATCAAGCCCGCGATCATCAGACATGCGCCACCACGAATTTCATCGGCTGATACTTCTGCACCTTGTAATTTATCCGCATGGTGCAATAAGATAACATCATTTTCGATTGAGATATCCGCACCCATCCGAATTAATTCTGGAACATGACGCGTCCGTTTAGGATAAAGCGTATCAACAACTAGGCCTTCCCCTTGTGCTTTCAATAAAAGTGGTGTTAAGGGTTGTTGTAAGTCAGTCGCAAAACCAGGATATGGCATTGTCTTGACTTGTACCATCTTCAAATCAGGTGATGGATAAACAAAAATACTGTCTTCTTTAACATCCATCTTAACGCCCATTTCTTCTAACTTAGCAAGATAAGCATCCATATGTTCGCTAATGATATTTTTAACGTTCACCCCGTCACCGATGGCAGCTGCCATGCTGAGGTAAGTCCCGGCTTCAATCCGGTCAGGAATAATCGTATGTGTGTTGTGGCCGTATAAGTGGGCCACCCCTTCAATCCGAATAATATCAGTACCGGCTCCACGAACCTTTGCACCCATATTATTTAAGAAAGTCGCGATATCGACAATTTCAGGTTCACGCGCAGCATTTTCAATGACTGTTTGACCTTCAGCACGAACAGCAGCCAATAATAGGTTAATGGTTGCCCCAACCGATGCCATGTCTAGATAAATTTTAGCGCCGTGTAAACCTTCTGGTGCGTTAATTTCAATCGCCCCATGATTATTGGTAACCACCGCACCAAGGGCTTCGAAACCTTTAATGTGTTGGTCGATTGGCCGTGGTCCGATATCATCGCCACCAGGCAAGCCCACGATTGCTTTACCGAAACGCCCTAACAAAGCCCCCATGAAATAATATGAAGCCCGTAAACTTTGAATTTTACCACTTGGTAAAGGTGTTGATACAATATTTGTCGGATCAATTTCAACCGTATCGCCCGTGAAGGTTGAAGTAACCGACATATCTTCTAAAATTGATAGTAAGCTGTTGACGTCCTTGATGTGCGGCACACTATCCAGAACAACTTTGGATTCTGCCAAAATCGCTGCTGGGATAATTGCTACCGTACTGTTTTTAGCGCCGCCAATTGTCACTTCCCCTGATAGAAGATTACCGCCTTGAATTAACATTTTTTTCATTTTTTAGATTTCTCCGTTCGATTCATAACAAAAGAGCAAACTTCCGTTGACTAATTAACTAAGTTATTGCAACTTAAAGTACGCTTTTGGCTTTCCAAGTTTATTATTTAATTGATTATCGATTTGTTAACATACCTAAAAACATGTTATATCGTTTCTAAATAAGTCATACACGTATAATAATAATTAATTAATTGCTAAATTACAAGCCATTCTCAGAATATCATTCGTTTTATAACAAATTATAGTTTATAGCAATAACTTTTTAATTAATTCAGACATTGAATCCCTTGTGAATCAGTGGACAAAAAAACTCGACCCACAAATGAGCCGAGTTTTTATTAATTACATTGTTGCGCCGATGAATGCTTTGAATAAGCCTTCTGGTTTGTTTGGACGTGATAAGAATTCTGGGTGATATTGTGCAGCCACGAAGAATTTGTTTTCTGGAATTTCGATGACTTCAACTAAACGGTTGTCAGGTGAAGTACCAGCAAATACTAAGCCCTTGTCTGTTAACAAGTCACGGTATTCGTTATTGAATTCATAACGGTGACGGTGACGTTGTTGGATAACACTTTGGTTATCATAAGCTTCGGCAGTCTTAGTACCTGGTTTTAACTTACATGGGTACAAACCAAGACGTTGTGTCCCACCCATATTTTCAAGATCTTTTTGATCTGACATGATGTCGATTAATTTGTGTTCTGCATCTGGGTGCACTTCACCAGTTGTGGCATCTGTGATACCGCAACGTTGCGGGCAAATTCGATACTTGCCATTTGCATCCCTAAACAGATACCAAGATATGGCACATCATTTTCACGGGCATATTGGATTGAAAGAATCATCCCTTCCAAACCACGATCGCCGAAACCACCAGGCACGATGATGCCATCGAAACCAGCTAATGTTTCAGCAACATTTTCTTTAGTGATATCTTCTGATTGAATTGGTGTCACTTTAACGTCTGTGTTATAAACATAACCAGCATGACGTAATGCTTCATTCACTGAGATGTAAGCATCTTGTAATTCGATATATTTACCAACCAAGGCAATCTTCTTTGTACCTTCAAGGTTCTTGATTGTGTGTAACATGTCGATCCATTCTGTCATGTCAGCTTCTGGGGCTGTCATCTTGAAGTGGTTCAAGACAAAATCATCTAAACCTTGGTTCTTCAATAACAATGGAATATCGTAGATTGATTCTGCATCGCGTGATTCAACAACTGCTTCGGGTTCAACATCACAGAATTGCGCAATCTTGTTACGCATGTCATCTGGAATTGCTTTTTCAGTCCGACAAACCAAGACATTTGGTTGGATACCAATACCACGTAATTCTTTAACACTGTGTTGTGTTGGTTTAGTCTTCATTTCACCAGCAGCCTTTAAGTAAGGCACCAATGTTGTGTGAATGTAGATACAGTTTTCAGCACCGACATCCGCCTTCATTTGACGAAGTGCTTCTAAGAATGGTAGTGATTCAATATCACCAACAGTCCCACCGATTTCAGTAATGACGATATCTGAATCAGTAGTTGTCGCAGCACGCATGATTTTTTCTTTAATCATGTTTGTGATATGTGGAATGACTTGAACAGTTGCGCCAAGGTATTCACCTTTACGTTCTTTACGTAAAACTTCTGAATAAATTTTACCTGTCGTCACGTTAGAATATTTATTTAAATTGTTGTCGATGAAACGTTCGTAATGGCCAAGATCTAAATCAGTTTCAGTACCATCATCTGTTACGAAAACTTCACCATGTTGGTAAGGGCTCATTGTACCGGGATCCACGTTGATGTATGGATCAAATTTTTGAATCGTTACTTTTAAGCCACGATTCTTTAATAAACGACCGAGTGAAGCCGCAACGATTCCTTTACCTAATGAGGAAACAACGCCACCTGTTACAAAAACATATTTGGTCATATAAATATTCTCCTTTTCTTCTTAGCCAATGCTAATCCTTCAGTTCTCTGGGAAACAACAAAAAACAAAAACAAGCTCCCTATTCAAAATGAACAGGGAGCTTGTTAACCGATTCTGGCTTCACAAATAATTGTAAAGCGCCCATAGAATATAATACAAGAAAACTATTTTAGCGTCAAGCAAAAATCGCCTAACTTATTAACTGCTTTTAGACGCTTTTTTGTAGTACTATAGGGTGGTTGTTAAAATCAAGGAGGTTTGCGACTATGGTTCAATCCACAGAAACAATCTTAGTATTAGATATCGGTGGTTCGGCCGTTAAATACGGCTTTTGGACGGCCCAAAAACTCGAAGATCAAGACCAGTTTCCAACACCCCTCACCCGGAACAAGTTCTATCAAACAGTAGCTGACATTTGTGCTGCACACGAACCAATTGCTGGGATTGCGGTGAGCTGTCCTGGTGAACCGGACGAAGACACAGGGATTGTTCACGGCATGAGCTATGTACCCTTTCTTCATCTCGGTGAGTTCCAACACGATTTTGCAACCCAATTAAACCGCCCCGTCTCCTTACAAAACGATGCCGAAAGTGCCGCTTTGGCGGAAATGACCCTCGGTGTGGGCCAAAATCATCAAAACGCGTTATTCACAATTATCGGTTCCGGTATCGGTTTGGCCATCGTTCAAGACGGTCTCATCTTAAAAAATCTTGCCGAGAAGTTCGATAATCCTGAAAAGCGGTTCGCTGATACACTCAAAACACTCAACAATTCCAAAGTCTCACCCGTTCAAATTGGTAAGACTGTCTCACTGAAGAATTTCAAACTGCCTAACACGATCGATGGCAAAACTGTTTTTGAATTGGCGAAACAAGGCGATCCCATCGCTAGTCAAGAAGTTGATCAGATGTATGCGTCACTCGCTGAAATCCTGATTTTCTTAAATGCCGCCTATCAACCAGAAATTATCGGCATTGGCGGCGGCATTAGCAACAGCCCTGATTTACTACCAGAGCTGAAGACTCATATTGAAACGTTGCTCACTGCCCCAGATAGCCGTATCAATTTTTATAAACGCTTCTATTCAAATCCTGAACAGGCCTTCAAACAGCCTAACCTACAAATCTGCCATTTTAAAAACGATGCCAATCTAGTGGGGGCCGCTCTGCATTATGAACAACACTTTGAAACAGTCAACTAAATCTAAAAAAGAGGTGCCCAGACAAAATCATTTGTCCTGACACCTCTTTTTTGTTTGAACGTTGAATATTAGAGCAACGACTATAAATCGTCATCCTCGTCTTCTTCGTCTTCATCATCATCTTCGCTAAATTCTGATAATTGACCTTCGATACCATCTTCAAGCGCATCGTCGTCTTCATCATCGTCATCGTCGCCGATGCTTTGTAAGTCTGCTTTATATTCAGTTAGATCATCACTAGAATCATCATCTGTTACTGCAAGTTCTGCCTCATCTTCAACGTCTAAATCTTCGTCTTCAGGATCATCATCACTATAATCAATAACATCGTCGTCATCAGCCACATCGGCTAAGAAAGCATTAACCTTCTTACGACGCTTCTTCTTAGTTGGTTGGTCTTCTTCATCTTCTGGATGGTTAACTTCTTCATCGACAGATTCATATGGGTACCAAGAACGCAAGCCCCAAACGTTTTCGCCTAAAGAAATAAAGCTACCATCTTCGTTTAAATCTGTATAAAATTGTGATAAGCGTGCACGCACTTCTTCATCACTTTTGCCTAAATAATTTTGGACTTCATTCGTTAAGTCAGCAAATGCAATTGTGTCGCCCTTGCCTTCTAAAATTGCGTGAGCGACTTCTATCATTGATAGTTCTTCTTTATTTTGGCCTTTAAAAACGTCTAATTTCAACCAGTACACGTCCTTTCAACAGTCTATCCTTAATCATACTAGTTTAAGCATTAAAAATCAATCGTAATTTGTAATCACCAACAACCTGTTGACTGATTTCTAATTGATAATGAACAACAACTTCACCGCTAAGTGGTTCGTCTGATAATGTCATCAATAAATGATTAGTCGTCGTCAAAACTGGTAAGTTGCCGTATTGTGTTTGGTAAAGTGAGCCCTGTGCATCGTGCATTTTAAAATAGAGGCGTAATTGTGTCGCATCTTTTTCGGTGCCACGCGTTAATTGAACTTGCCCATCTTCTGCTAACTTAAAGCGCACGGCGGTTTCTTGACCTTGTGCGTGTTCTAAGTAACGAAGATAAGTCGTCGTGCCCATTTGGATTAATTCGCCGTCTTCATCGAAAACGTGGCTTTCGGTTTGACCATCTTGTGTAATTTCTGTTTCAAGATGAATTTTAATCGGCGTACTCTTTTTGCTAGCCATGATAAACTCCCTCTAAATTCTAAATTAATTACATTATAAGCTAAACAAATTAGCCATGCCACCTTTGATTAAGCAATCCCGCCTTAGTTAAAGACAGTTATCCTAATTTAAGCTATAATTATAGGTATATTAATGAATTGTGAGGTGTTATTTTGCAAGATTTAGCGACCCTTTATCCCCAGAAAACATGGTCCGTTGTTAATCAACAATTTTCGGCTGACCAAGGTCAACTCGCTTTTGCCCACGCGAATACACTGTTGGCCCTCACCAAAGAATGCCAACAACCAATTATTCATTTTTGGACACTCGAAAAAACAGTCATCTTAGGCATGATGGATACCAAATTGCCTGAATTGACCGCTGCTACTGATCAATTGACCGCCGCGGGCTATCACTATTTTGTCCGGAACGCTGGTGGCCTTGGCATTGTTGCCGATACCGGTATTCTCAATCTGGGCCTTTACCTGCCAGAAGCCGCTGATCACCTCTCTATTAATGCGGCTTATGAATTAATGAAGACCCTTTTTAGCGAACCTTCAACACGAGCAATATCACCATCGCGCATTTTGAAGTGCAGCATTCTTACTGCCCCGGCGAATACGACCTTAGTATCAACGGGCAAAAGTTCGCTGGCATTGCGCAACGACGCTCCAAAAACGGGATTGCGATTTTACTATACGCTAGCATTGAAGGCGACCAACAAGCACGCGGGACTTTAATGCAGCATTTCTATCAAGCTGGCAAAGCCCAACAACAAACGCGTTGGACCTTCCCAGATGTGCATCCCGAAACAATGGCTAACCTCGCTGATTTACTGCACCAACCACTCACGGTGGCTAGTGTCAGCCAACAATTAAGCGCTAGCTTGCAATCAAATGCCGGGTTAACCTTGCAATCAGATTTACAAACACTGATGCAAGAAGCCGACTACCAAACACAACTGACCAAGAACACACAATTATTGCGCCGGTATCAACCAGGATACCAGCCTTAGAAGGAGATTTTTTTGTGACCTATGCCCCTCAAAAACTAACCCGCGAAAAAGTATTTCGCGATCCTGTTCATAACTATATTCGTGTCGACTATCAAGTGATTCTCGATTTAATCGATACGCCAGAATTCCAACGACTTCGCCGAATCAAACAGTTGGGTACGACTTCGTCTGTCTTCCAAGGGGCAGAACATTCGCGGTTTACCCATTCATTAGGCGTTTATGAAATTACGCGTCAAATCTGTGATCAATTCCAAATCAATTACCCCACCAAGCAACCTGACGATGGCCTTTGGAATGACAGCGAACGGCTCGTCGCACTCTGCGCGGCCTTATTACACGATATCGGTCATGGTGCTTATTCACATACTTTTGAACACATCTTTAATACAGATCACGAATCAATTACCCGCCAAATTATTATGACACCTGAAACCAAAGTTAATCAGATTCTGAGCCAAGTCGCGCCTGATTTTCCCGCAAAAGTGGCCAGTGTCATTGATCACACTTATCCTAATCCACAGGTTGTCCAGATGATTTCTAGTCAAATTGATGCCGATCGGATGGATTATCTACTCCGGGATGCTTATAATACCGGCACTAAATATGGTGAATTCGATTTAACCCGTGTTTTGCGGGTCATGCGGCCCTACGCTAATGGGATTGCCTTTTTAGCCAACGGCATGCACGCGGTTGAAGATTATATCGTCAGCCGTTTTCAAATGTACCAACAAGTTTATTTTCACCCCGTCTCACGTGGTATGGAAGTCGTCTTACAAAAGTTGCTCCAACGCGCTAAATTTCTCTACGAACAACCTGATCATCATCAAAGCTTGGCCCCTCAATTATTGATTCCTTTCTTCGAACAGGATTTCAACTTGCGGGATTATCTCAAACTCGATGATGGCGTCTTAAATACCTATTTTATTTACTGGTTGGATTATCCTGATACCGTTCTAAACGATTTAGCGGACCGCTTTCTCAGCCGCCGTCCTTTAAAATCAGTGAAATTTAATCCATCAACGGAAGATTGCCTACCAGAGATGCGCGCCCTCACAGAACAAGCTGGCTATAACGCAACCTACTATACCGCCGTTAACAACAGCTTTGATCTCCCATACGATGCTTATGATCCGTCAGCTAAGTCGCCCAAAACACAGATTGAAATTATTCAGTCTGACGGCCAATTAAATGAGCTTTCTTCAATCAGTAATTTGGTTGCTGCCATTTCAGGTAAGTTCTCTGGGGATGAACGTTTCTATTTTCCTAAAGAAATGAGCGATACCGCCAATCTCGAAGTTTTTGCACCAATTTATCAACAATTTAACAGTTACATCAATAATGGTGCGATTCAAGCGCACCCCCACAACCAATAAGGAGTGTTTCTCATTATGTCAATTAAACTCGTCGCAGTCGATATGGATGGTACTTTATTAAACGAAAATAACGTCCTCAGCCCCAAAACCATTGAAGTGGTCAAGGCCGCTAAAGCCCAAGGCATCAAAGTCGTGCTTTGTACCGGTCGCCCACTTACTGGTGTCACACCCTTCTTACACGAATTAGGGCTCACAGATAGTTCTGATTATGTAATCACCTTTAATGGTGCCTTAGTTCAAAATACCGCTACTGGTGAAATCCTAGTTCGCCACACCCTCACACATGCACAATACTTGGAACTCGAAACACTTTCACGGACGATTGGCGTTCACCTTCATGCCGAAGATGATCAATTCATCTACACGGCCAACCGCGATATCAGTCCTTATACAATTGGCGAAAGTGCCTTGGTCAATATGCCAATTAAATTCCGCCATGTTGATGAAATTGCCCCAGATAAGGCCTTTTCAAAAGTGATGCTGATTGATGATCCTGAAGTTTTAGCTGAAGGTAAGGCCAAGATTCCAGCTGATTTCTTCGATCGTTACCAATTCGTCCAAAGTGAACCTTACTTCTTAGAAGTCCTCAATACCAAAGCGGGTAAAGGCAATGGTTACGTGACTTAGCAAATGCTTTAAACATCGACCAATCAGAAGTGATGGCTGTCGGTGATCAAGGCAATGACCTTTCAATGTTGGCTTATGCAGGCTTACCAGTTGCCATGGATAACGCCATTCCTGAACTTAAAAAAATCGCTAAAGTGATTACAAAGAGTAACCACCTCGGTCAAGACGGCGTTGCTTATGCCATCGAAAAATATGCACTCAATAAATAAAATCCTTTAGGAGTCACTTATGAACACCTTTATCGATCATTTTTACATCTTACCGCTGATCTTCTTAGCGCTGTTTGTCGGACTGCAACTGACTGAAAAGCGTCGGTTTATCAACGGGATTGTCTTTAATGGCTTTCTTGCCACGGCGGTTGGTGAACTAGCCATTCTCGTTTTTCAATCGGATAGTCGCAACGTTTATTATATTGCCCTCGCCGCAGCGATTGTCGCCTTTCTGATTATCTTGTTTTTCTACTTGTTTGGCTTCTTACTCTTTTTATGGAACGCCTACATCGTTTGGAAAAAAGAAAGCCACACACTTTCGAACATGCTGACCCTGTTTATCGGGTTAGGGTTAATTGCCCTCTTCTTCGTGCCTATGTTGGCCAACTTACTCCATGTGCCCGAAGATTTACGGATTTTCATCGGAACAATTAGCACCGTTTTTCTACTTTACATCCCGTTATTTTTCTATCTTTATCTTTCTTCACTAATTATCTATCTATTCAACCGACCACGGTATAATCAAGACTACATCATCGTTTTAGGTAGTGGCTTAATTGACGGACAGTACGTGCCACCACTGTTAGCCAGTCGGATTGAACGGGCAATGACCTTCTACCACCGCCAAGTCAAAAAAGGCCGTCCGGCACCGAAGCTCGTCTTCTCCGGCGGACAAGGTGGGGATGAAAAGTTACCTGAATCAGTCGCCATGCAACGCTACGCAATCGACCATGGCATCCCTGTTGAACAGACGTTAACGGAAGAAAAATCCGTCAACACACTTCAAAACATGCAGTTTTCAAAGCAAATTATCGAAGCCGATACGGATAAAGATAAACCCCGAATTATCTTCTCAACGAACAACTACCACACTTTCCGTGCTGGACTATTCGCTAAACAAGCCCATCTCAAAGCTGATGGTATTGGCGCTAAGACGTCGAAATACTTCTTACCCAACGCAACCATCCGTGAATTCATCGCGATTCTCTCGATGAAACGCCATCAGTTATTATTTGTAACAATCTGCAGTTTACTATTTGCGATTCTAGCAGTCTTATTGAACCATCTTAATTAAAAAAAAGGACCGACAATTGTCGGTCCTTTTTTATGCTCGTTGTTTACGAATATAGTGAATCCCTAGCGTAATCAAGATTGTTCCGAAGACAATGCCCGCGAACACAAGATTGGGAATTTCAATATCAATCGCTGGAATTGATAAGAACAACTTCACCGCGATGAAGAGAATCAAGATATACGCCATCGGGTTTAATTCTGGAATCTTTTCCATCAAACGCGCAATAATCTGGGCAATCCCCCGCATACAGATAATCCCGATCATCCCACCAATCAAGACAATCACAGGGTTACTTGAAATCGCTAATGAGGCTAAAA
>AEKF01000097.1_pt1 | contig 13318 bp, 14 predicted proteins | sample 342668 | NCBI WGS metagenome assembly AEKF01 (sample SAMN02954267, study PRJNA50815) | food metagenome | biome: terrestrial; feature: fermented food; material: kimchi; isolation source: Jonggazip commercial cabbage kimchi | place: South Korea | collected 2009-06 | reverse complement strand
TGCACAACTATTGACCGCTGCTGAAAAAATAGCCGCGCTTGATTTGCCCTTAATTTTAACGGTTAGAACCACTAACGATGGTGGCTTAGCATCAGCTCAAGACTACCTCACCTACTACGCTCCCTTGATCAAAGCCCATATTGGTCAAGCAATCGATTTAGAGTGGTCACTAGCAGCCGAGCAACGTCATCAATTGGCTGAATTAGCCCATCAACAGCATTACCAAGTGCTTTTGAGTCATCATGATACCGTTCAAACACCGGATAATGATACCTTGCGCACGCAATTATTAGCCATGCAAGCCGACCCTGATGCGGACCTCTTGAAATTAGCGACGACGGCCCAATCACCAGCAGATACAACCCGCTTGTTAGCAGCCACTCAAAGTTTTACGCATCAATTCGATAAACCATTGACGACAATGGCAATGTCTGAATTTGGTGTCGCCTCGCGAATCTTTGGCGGTCAATTTGGCTCAGTTATCAGTTTTGGCTATCTCGAAACACCTAGCGCGCCCGGCCAACTACCAATTGAGCAACTAAAAGGTTTACTGACAACTAATCAAGCTTAAATTAAGCATAAAAAGAGCCCAACAAATTGAATTGTTGGACTCTTTTTTATATCTTTAGTTTCTTTCAACGTTTAATTCGTTCATCTTAATCATTGTATCGACCGCTTTTTCCATCGTTTGAACTGAAACGAATTCGTAGCGACCATGCATATTTTCAGCACCGGCAAAGATATTTGGTGTTGGAATTCCCATGAATGAAATCTTAGAACCATCTGTCCCACCACGAACGGGTTCGATTAATGGTTTGATATCGATTGCTTCCATAGCGTCCTTAGCCAAATCAACAACATCCATATGATCTTTTAAGACTTCTGCCATGTTGTAATATTGATCTTTAATGGTTGCTTTAACGCGACCTTCACCGTATTTAGCATTCATGTCTTCAGCCACTTTAGCAGCAAATGCTTTACGTGTTTCTAAACCATCGCGATCAAAATCACGGATGATATAGGCCATGTGTGCTTCATCAACAGTACCGTCTAAGCTCAATAAGTGATAGAAACCTTGACGGCCATCTGTTTTTTCAGGTACTTCATCGCGTGGGAAAGCATCTTGGAAATCAACAGCAACTTGTAAAGCGTTAATCATGATGTCTTTAGCTTCACTAGGATGCACGTTTTTACCTTGAATATCAACTTTCATTGCAGCTGCATTAAATGTTTCATATTCAAGTTGACCAATTGGGCCGCCATCCATTGTATAAGCGAAGTCTGTTGCAAAATCTTCAGCGTCGAAGTGATCAGCACCTGTGCCGATTTCTTCATCTGGTCCTAAACCAATCTTGATGTCGCCATGTTTGATTTCAGGATGTTGGATGAAGTAATCCATCGCTGTGATAATTTCAGCAACCCCAGATTTATCATCTGAACCTAATAATGTTGAGCCGTCTGTTGTAATTAATGTTTGGCCCTTATAGTTTTTCATGTTAGGGAATTCTTTAGGATCTAAAACAAATTGACCAGCTTCGTCTAATTTGATAATTGATTCGCCATCATAATTTTCAATTGTTTGGGGATTAACACCCTTGGCATTGAAATCTGCTGTATCAACGTGAGATAAAAAGCCCATTGTTGGCACTTTTTTATCGATATTACTTGGTAATAACGCTGTAACATAGCCGTTTTTTTCGTTATACTTAACGTCGCTTAAGCCGATTTCTTTCAAGTCATCCATCAATTTGTGTAAGAAAACCACTTGTGTTTGTGTTGATGGAATCGTCGTCGCATTTTCGTCTGAACGAGTTTCTGTTGTGATATATTCTAGAAAACGCGGAATTAATTTTTCATATTTAGCCATGGTGAAGCCTCCTAGATATTATTTAATACTAATTCTATTCTAACCTACTTCGCATTAAAAATAAATGTAAACGGATCAGTTTTTTGCTGAGATTTAATAAAAGTAACTTGCCAATCGTTTATTTGACGCCATTCTTCAAATAACGCAGTCATCTTAGTCTTCACAATGCTTTCAATATGATGACCAGGATCGATAACGGATAATCCGGCCGCTAACATGTCATGACCCGTATGATAATAAACGTCACCAGTAATATACAAATCAGCCTTGGCTTGCAGAGCAGCGGGGAAGAACTTACCACCATCACCGCCAACTACTGCAACTGTTTCAACTAATTTATCAGGTTCATTTGAAATCAAGCGGAGACCGGTTAAATCAAACGTTTCGCAAACAAATTGGGCGTAGTCCCGGACTGTCATTGGTTGATCAACTTGACCAATGCGCCCGATCCCGATAGGTTGTTGTTGATTAGCCAATGGGATTAAATCATACGCTGGTTCTTCGTAAGGATGTACAGCAAGCATCGCTTTTAACACGCGGTTCTTTTTAGCTGCTGGTAAAATAACCTCTATTTTAACTTCAGCAACCGCTTCTGCCTGACCCGCTTGTCCAATAAACGGATCAGCCGCAGCTTGCGGTTCAAAACGACCGGTGCCTTCAGCGCTAAAACTGCAGTTTTGATAGTTTCCTAATTCACCGGCACCAGCTTGCCCTAACGCTTGGCGTACCACATCCGCATGTGTTTCAGGTACGAAAACAGCCAATTTCATTAATGCTTCATAATCAGTCACGTTGAACGGTTGCACATTTTTAAGTGCTAACGCTGCTGCCAACCAATCATTCATCCCACCTTGCGCCTTATCGAGATTGGTATGGGCTGCATAGACCGTCATATCATGCGTCAGTATATCAGCGTACATCTTATTTTGCGGATCACTTAGATCAAGATTGCGTGCAGGTCGGAACATCACTGGGTGGTGGGCAAAAATAAAATCGATCTCGTTATCAATCGCTTCTTGGACCACTTCCGGCCGAACATCTAATGTGACGAGTACTTTCTTAACCACCTTATCACGGCGACCAATTTGAAAACCTGTTGGATCATTACCCTCTCTAAGCGCTAATGGCGCATACTCTTCAATCGCCGCAATCAAGTCACTCGCGATTAATTGTCCCATGTTTGAACCTCCTCAATTAATTGAATTTCATGTTGCACTGTAGCAATTTTTTCAGTTGGCGTGACCTGAGCACCTTGAAGTTGCACCAATAAATGACGTTTCTTATTTAATAAAGTTGACCATTTCAATTGGAAATCTGCCGGTTGACAGCGTCGTAAAACTGGGCCGAATACTAAGTCAGCTTCGTCGAGTTCAACAGCCTCAGTTCTTGGTTCACCAACGATGACTTCGTAAATATGACCGTCTTCAGCAACGATTGCTTCTTCTACAATGGCGTAGTGGTGCTTCATTAACCATTCCCGGACGGTGGGTTCCATAATATTAGGTTGTAGGACTAATCGTTCGTGCCCGTTTAGATGTGCTAAGCCACGTTCCAATATTTCAGTAATCAATAGACCACCCATCCCCGCAATCACAATACAGGTGACTTGGTCTTCTTCGGGGTTAAGCACTTCGACACCATCACCTAACCGGACTTGAATTTGGTCCTCTAAGTGCCATTGGATCACATGTGTTTGGGTTGATTCAAAAGGTCCAGCAACCACTTCACCCGCGATGGCCCCCTTTAATCGTTTTTGCTCTGTGAGCCAGATTGGTAAATAAGCATGATCTGAGCCGATATCAGCAACGATGCTATCTTGTGGGACGAACTGCGCAACTGCAGCTAAACGTTTCGATAAATTAATTGGTGACAAAAATAAAACTCCATTCTAGAAACTTTGATTGTTACAGTTAGTATACCAAATTTTGAGCGTCAAAGCAGACTAAGCTCGCATCAAACAATCGTCTCATTATGAATATTGATTGTCGTTAAAGGTTGCATAATCATCCTCGCCGTTCTATACTCTAGTTAAATAAAAGAAAGCGTTTTAAATAATGATTTGGAGGTTGTCCTATGTCTATCTTCTTAAGTGTTGTCCTTTTAATGCTCGGTCTCTATCAGGTTTACGCAACTTTAAATACTTTCAAGTATTTAAAAACAGAGGCCAATCGCAACGTTTCGTACTTCATGCCAATTGCCCTGTACTCAGGGGGCTTAATGGCACTCATGATGATTGGCTTTGGGTTATGGGGCATTTTCAATCTTTAGCAAACGCTCTATCAGTGTCTTTAGTGTTGAAAGATACATCTAGTTGACATAAGATTTATTATTTGAAGTATTGTCCAAATTAAAAACGGCCATCTTTTTAGATGACCGTTTTTTGAATTTATTCTAAGAAATCTTTTAATTGTTTTGAACGCGATGGGTGGCGTAGTTTCCGCAATGCTTTGGCTTCGATTTGACGAATCCGTTCGCGGGTTACACCGAATACTTTACCCACTTCTTCTAACGTCCGTGTCCGACCATCATCAAGACCGAAACGTAAACGTAAGACGTTTTCTTCACGATCTGTTAAGGTGTCTAGGACACTTTCTAATTGTTCTTTCAACAATTCATAAGAAGCATGTTCTTCAGGACTAGTTGCATCTTGATCTTCGATAAAATCGCCTAAGTGTGAGTCGTCCTCTTCACCGATTGGGGTTTCAAGGGAAACTGGTTCTTGAGCAATCTTCAAGATTTCACGAACTTTATCCGTGTTCATATCCATTTCAGCCCCAATTTCTTCAGGCGTTGGTTCGCGCCCTAAATCTTGGAGTAATTGACGTTGAATCCGGATTAACTTGTTAATCGTTTCAACCATGTGAACTGGAATCCGAATTGTCCGAGCTTGATCGGCAATCGCACGCGTAATCGCTTGACGAATCCACCATGTGGCGTAAGTTGAGAACTTGAACCCTTTACGATGATCAAATTTTTCAACAGCCTTCATTAAGCCCATGTTCCCTTCTTGGATTAAATCCAAGAATTGCATGCCACGGCCGACGTACCGTTTAGCGATTGAGACCACCAAACGTAAGTTAGCTTCGGCAAGACGTTGTTTAGCTTCTTGATCACCTTGTTCGATTCTCAAGGCCAAGTCAACTTCTTGTTGCGCATTTAAAAGAGAAACACGTCCGATTTCCTTAAGATACATCCGAACAGGATCATTGATTTTGATCCCAGTTGGTGCAGACATATCTTTTAATTCTTTAGCAGAAACTTTTTCTTTTTTTAATGTGGCAGCACTTGGATTCCCGTCTTCATCGACGATCCCAATCCCGTGATCTTCCACTTGTTGCATTAATTCGTTGATTTCATCTGCTTCAAGTGCAAATGGTTTAACGATTTTTGCCACTAATTCATCATTGGTGATTTCTTTTTTGGGTTTGTATTCCTTAATTAAGGCCTTAACCGCAGTGTCTAATTTCTTCGTATCAGCTTTTTTATTGTCAGCCATTCAGAAACCTCCTAGTTAATATCTCATTTCATTTGCGAAACAAGTTGTATCACTTCATTAGTTAACCGTAGTTCCTCACTATGATTACCTAATTTAGTTGCCTCTTTTAAGGCGATTTTTGCTTCTTTTAAACGTTCCTGAATCGAATTTTGCCCGATGACCGCCAAACAATCGTTCAACGCTTCTTGATTAGCCTCTTCAGGTAAATCAAGAAGATCAATCTGAACGACTAGTTCCTGCAAGTCATCTGGAATATAACTCGTGAAACCCGCTATATCAGCCGGCTGCCCTTCTGCGATGAAGGACCGCCATAACTCGTATAAGAGTTGATACGGGGTATGCACGAAGCTAAAATCGGCATTATTTTCGAGTTGTAAACGCACATCTTCGTTATGAATCAGCATGTGCAAAATTTCTTGCTCAGCATGCTCAATCCGCGTTAACCGTTTAGGCTGCCGCTTGGGTGCAATCGTCCGTGGATCGCCAAAAGCTCCAGCCGTTTCTTCTGGTGGTAGCGGTGGTGCCTGAAAATCATCAAAGTATGGCGGTGCTTCCGGTTGTCCCACCTGATTGATGGGAACTTGCGTGGCATGTTTAACCCGCACCGTTTGTAACTGCCGCTTCAATGTATCCAGCGTAATCCCGCTATCGGCTTCGACCTGTTTCAAGTAAACTTCGATTGCTAAAGGCGACTCAACACGCGCCACAACTTCTAATGCTTGTTGTACGTAATCAAGCTGGTCCTTCTCGTTATCGAGGTTTAAACCTTGTTTCAAGTAACGTAGTTCAAACGCAATGGGCGTTTCCGTTCCATTTTGCAAGGTTTCCTTAAATTGCGGACCACCATATTGACGGACATACTCATCCGGATCGACGCCGCCTGGTAAGACCACGACGCTCAATTCAAGTGTCGTATGCTGTTGCAATAGGTTAATCGCCCGTTTCATCGCTTCAATCCCGGGTTGATCCCCATCATAACACACCACTAATTCCTGCGCTTGTTGTGCCAATAGGTTCAACTGCTCGGTGGTCAAACTCGTCCCCATTGACGCGACACCGTTGACGACATCCGCCGAATAGGCCGCAATCACATCCATAAAGCCTTCAAAAAGATAAACTTTTTTGGATTGATGAATGGTTTGTTTAGCCAAATCATAGTTAAACAGTACTTTCCGCTTATTAAAAATCACGGTTTCAGGGCTATTTAAATATTTTGGTTGATCCGGCTGTTTGGTTAAAACCCGCCCAGAAAAGGCGATGACCTCACCCTGCGCATTTCGAATTGGGAACATTACCCGCCCAGAAAAACGATCGTGTAACTTACCCGTTTGTGTTTCAATAAACAATCCGGATTGGCGCAATACCTGATAAGGAATATCCTTATTCTGGAAAAACGTCAACAATAGATCCGATTGATCCGGTAAATAACCAATACTAAAGGTCTCAATTAACGCATCGGTCATCTGTCGTTCGTGTAAATAATCAAGCGCTGGTTGCCCAGCCACCGTACTAGTTAAAATATGCTTAAACAGTTCGTTGGCTTGTTGATAGAGTTGCTTAAACTGCGTAACCTCGCTTGATTCGCGATGAACAGCAGTTGGCTTATAACTATCTGCCAATGTCACTCCAGCAAAATCTGCGACTTTCGTCAGTGCTTCTGGAAAACTAATTTGTTCCAATTCCATCAAGAACTTGAAGACGTTCCCCCCGCGACCGCAAGAAAAACAATGGAAAATCTGTTTCTCTTCACTCACAGAAAATGATGGTGTCTTCTCATCATGAAAAGGACAAACACCAAATAAGTTCTTGCCGGCTTTCTTGAGTTGAACGTATTGACCAACAACATCAACAATATTAGTCTGGCTCCGAATCTCATCGATGACTTCGTTCGGAATCTTACCCGCCATTGGTCTCACCTCACAATTCACTTCAATTTGTACTAAGACTGTAAAAGCCGCACCTCACAATGAAATGCGACTCTTAGGATTATCAGCACAAAAATACACTATATATCATAGCACCATTTAGGTGTAGTTGCAAATAAATATAACAAACATTTTTATTACTTGTCAAGCGTCTTTTTTAAAAGTGCCATTAAAATCACAACATGGTTATATTGCGGATCTTTAGCCGCATAGACGAGCGTCACATCACCAAGCGCTAATTGATGCTGCACTAAGTGACAGAATTCTGGCCAATCCGGGTTGGTAGCAATTTCAGCAAGATACTTTTCTTTAAAAACGGGAAACTTAGCTGGTTCATGACCAAACCACTTCCGTAAGTCAGTGGTGGGTGTAATTTCTTTAGCCCACGTCTCAATTTCGGCGCGTTCTTTTGAAATCCCCCGTGGCCAAATTCGATCAACCAAGATCCGATAACCGTCAGAATCGGCGGCTGCTTCATAAACCCGTTTCATTTGTAACATGTTTATTATCCCCTTTTGAATTGCTTATTTAACAATCAATTCGTTTAAATCGCCTAAGCTAAGCGCGATTTGAGCGATAATCATGAGTTGTGTCAAACGATTACGACGAACGGCTTCATCTTCAGCCATTACCATTGTGGCATCGAAGTAAGCTTCAATTAATGGTCGTAGTGTTTGTAACGCGGCATAATTTTCAGCTAACGTATTTGTCGCTGTTGCGCCACGTAAGTCTTCGACTGCTGTATAAAGTGCTTTTTCAGCATCGTTTTCAAATAACGCTGGATCAACCGTTAAATCAGTTGTTTCAAAGTCAACTTTTTCAGCTAAACGTAAGACACGCGTGATAGCTTCAATTGTTGCCTTGAAATCAGCATCATCTTGATGTGCTGAGAGCACTTTAGCGGCTTCAAACATCACAACTGGGTCTTGCGCTTGGTTTTTCAAGACAGCGTCGACGATATCCCGACGAACCTTAGGACGCATCCCGTTAAAGCGTTGACGAACACGATCTGTTAAGAAATCGCTAATGGCAGCTGCATTGGCTGACCAATCTAGATCGAAATCGGCTTGTTGTTTAACGATATCGCTCATAGCTGCTTGGAAATCAGCCATTGGGAAGTGCCAGTCTTGGTTTTCTAAGATCCGGACAATCCCGTAAGCTTGACGACGCAATGCGTATGGATCATTTGAACCGCTTGGAATCATCCCAACAGCGAAGAAATCAGCCATACTATCAAACTTATCAGCAATTGCTAAAACAGCACCGACTTTCGTTGCAGGTAAGGCGCCTTCTGCACTGATTGGCATGTAATGTTCACGAACAGCAGTCGCAACAGCAGGTGTTTCGCCTTGTAATAGCGCGTATTTTTCACCCATCACACCTTGTAATTCAGAAAATTCGCCGACCATGCCGGTTACTAAATCGAATTTATAGATGTCGCTAGCACGTTGTAAATCAACTAATTCAGCTTCAGATAAACCGAATTTTTGACCTAAGAATTGAGCGATTAAACCAACACGGGTCATCTTTTCAGCAAGGCTCCCAATTTTATCGTGGAAAGAAACGTTTTGTAACTTAGCGACGTTTTCAGCGATGGTTACTTTTTGATCTTCATGGTAGAAGAAATCAGCATCTTCTAAACGCGCTGTGAGGACTTTTTCGTTCCCTGCGATCACGTTTTCCATGAAAGCGTCGTTCCCATTACGAACGCCGATAAAGACTGGTAATAAATCACCAGCTTGGCTCCGTGCATAGAAGTAACGTTGGTTATCCTTCATTGAAGTAATGAGCACTTCTTCTGGAATTTCAAGGTATTTAGCATCAAATTGACCGTAAAAAGCGGTTGGCCATTCAACTAAGTTCGTCACTTCTTCTAATAAGTTAGCATCTAAATCAACTTGCCAGTCGTTTTCTTGCGCCATTTTTTCAATTTGCGTTTGAATTAAGTTTTGGCGTTTAGCTTCATCAGCAATCACGAATTGGGCTTCAAGGGCTGCTTCATAGTCAGTTGCTTTAGCCAAAGTCACTTCTTGGCCTAAGAAACGGTGCCCTTGCGTTGTGCGGCCAGTTGTGACGTTTAGAATACTAAAGTCGATAACTTCATCATCTAATAGCGCAATAATCCAGTGAATTGGGCGAATATATTCGAAATCGTAATCAGCCCAGTGCATCCGTGTTGGGAAGGTCATCGCCATAATGACAGCTTTTAACTCCGGTAAAATGGCTTCAACGGGTTTGCCGATAATTGATTTTTCAACATAGACGTATTCAACGCCTTTTAATTCTTTAAAAGTAATATCATCTGTTGTTAAGCCTTGACCCCGAACGAAACCTTGGGCTGCTTTACTCCAGTTGCCTTCAGCATCGAGGGCAATCTTTTTAGCAGGCCCTTTGCTTCTTCGTGAATGTCGGCTTGCTTGTCAGCTAGGTCTTCAATCAAGATTGCAAGACGCCGTGGTGTGGCATAAGTTTTTAATTGACCAAATTCAAGATGTTGTTCTTCTAAGAAGTCACGCACCCGTTTTTCTAATTGTTGGATACTTGGCATCACAACGTGGGCTGGCATTTCTTCCAAGCCAATTTCTAATAAGAATGGTTTAGTCATGATCTACGACCTCCGTTTTTGCTTCTTGTGCATGTTTTAATAGTGGGAATCCGCGTTTTTCACGTTCAGCGACGAATGCTTGTGCGATTGAATGTGCCATCCGACGAATGCGTGACAAGTAGCCGGCCCGTTCTGTAACGGAAACAGCACCGTGTGCATCCAATAAGTTAAAGGTATGGCTACATTTCAAGACGTAATCGTAAGCTGGGTGAACAAGACCTAAATCGATTAAACGTTTGGCCTCTGTTTCGTATTCATCAAAGAATTTCAAAAGCATTTCTTGATTACTATCTTCAAAGGCGTATTTTGAGTGTTCATATTCTGGTTCTTTGAAAATATCACCATATAAAACGCCGTTACCCCATTCAAGATCAAAAACATTATCAACATCTTGAATGTAAGAAGCGAGACGTTCAACACCGTATGTGATTTCGCTCGTGACAGGGTCACATTGCAAACCACCAACTTGTTGGAAGTATGTGAATTGTGTGACTTCCATTCCGTCTAACCAAACTTCCCAACCAACACCGGCACAGCCCATTGATGGGTTTTCCCAGTTATCTTCAACAAAACGGATATCATGTTCTAAAGGATCGATTCCTAAGGCCCGTAAACTATCCAAATAAAATTCTTGAATATTTAAAGGTGCTGGTTTCATGATCACTTGGAATTGGTGATGTTGGAATAAACGGTTAGGGTTTTCACCATAACGGCCATCTGCTGGACGCCGTGAAGGTTCCACGTAAGCGGCGTTCCAAGGTTCTGGTCCAATTGCCCGTAAGAACGTGTAAGGGCTCATTGTGCCGGCCCCTTTTTCTGTATCATAAGATTGCATCAACATACAGCCTTTTTCAGACCAAAAACGCTGTAAGGTTAAAATCATTTCTTGAACATTCAACTTTTTAACCATTTCAATTCCTCTTTTCCGTTATTTGCGCATAAAAAAAGCCTATGCGACAGTTAGTCACATAGGGACGATTTCTCGCGGTTCCACCCTACTTCAGCTCAAAGCGAGCTGCTGCTTCATTGGTATGACTCCGAAATGCCAATCCACTTAAAACTTGTTCTAGTTCTCACTCACCTAGAATCACTGTCTGACCGTTTCAAGGGACCCTTTTCTTCAACGTCTATTAAGTTGATTACTATTTTAGTCGTCTTTTGGTGTGCTGTCAATTTCTGACGGCACTTTTTTTAATTGTGGTAATTGACTATCGAAACTGTACATCTTATCGATGAATTGCTTACTCTTCAATGACAGGCCTACAGTATCTTGATAGAGTCGGTCAATAATCATTTTGAGTTCGACCTGAGTGGCTTCCTTCACGTTCACCGATTGAATCTTAAACAGATCAATCACGGAAAACAATCGGAGATAATAGATTGCCCGCTGACTACTGTGGAAACGATTGGGATCTAAATGCCAATGACGTTGGCACAAAAGCCCCCCATAACTCTCAGAGTAATCAAACGCTAAATCGGTTCGGCCACAAACGGCACATCCTTGTAATTGCGGCTGCACACCAAACACCTGTAGTAATTGAATTTCGATAATATGGGTAATCATCGCCGCATCAAAACCTTCATCAATCAGATTTAACGCCTGTTCAACCTTATCATACCAGATGCCTAATGGTTCACTGTCCGGAAAGCCGACATCAATTAAGTTCAGGATATAAGTCGCATAAGCATTTAAAAATAAATCCTGACTGATCGTTTGAAATTGCGTGGCTGACTTCACATTATTCAAAAATGATAAGCCATCATCGCGAATATCGCCGCCATATTCGGCCTGCGTAAACGGCAAAATAGCCGCACTTAGACGAAATTTAGGCTTATTGGCCCCACGCAAGTAAAACATCTTTTTACCAAAACGATCGGTTAAAATCTTAACCAACATATCTTTTTCTTTATAATTCTTTCGATACATCACTAGACCGTTAAAGTCTTCAAATCGATGTTCCGCCATCTTTAAAGCCTACAATCTCTTTTTATTGTAACCAAATTCACGGAGATATTGGTTATTATCACGCCAGTTCTTTTGAATCTTGACCCAAAGCTTCAAGTTAACCTTTTCGCCTAAAAGAGCTTCGATTTCGCGACGTGAACGAATCCCGATTTCTTTGATAATTGAGCCTTTTTGACCGATAATAATCCGTTTTTGACCATCACGTTCAACAATGATGTTGGCTTCAATTTGAAGTTTACCATTGACGCGGTCTTTCATTCGTTCGACCACAACGGCTACTGAATGTGGCACTTCTTCGTGGGTTAATTCAAGAATTTTTTCGCGGATTAATTCACCAACAACGAAATATTCTGGGTGATCTGTTAATTGATCTTCAGGATAGTATTGTGGGCCTTCTGGCAATGTTAATTCAAGTTCTTTTAACATTTCGGGCACGTTATTGCCTTCCAATGCTGAAATTGGGTAAACAGCCTTGAAGTCCAATTCATGACGATATTGTTCGATCATTGGTAATAAATCGTCTGGGTGAATGGCATCAATTTTGTTAACAACCAAATAAACAGGCTTTTTAACATTCTTAAGTTGGTCCATGATGTATTGATCCCAGGGCCCTTCTTATCAACGCCACTAATCATGAATAAAATCGCATCGACTTCATTAAATGTTGAAAGAGCTGCTTGATCCATGTATTCGTCTAATTCGTTATGTGGTTTATGAATCCCAGGTGTATCAACGAACACGATTTGTGCGTTGTCATCTGTATAAATCCCTTGAATCTTGTTCCGAGTTGTTTGTGCCTTTGATGACATGATGGCGATTTTTTCACCGATCATTCGATTCATAAATGTTGATTTCCCAACGTTTGGTCGGCCAACAATGGCCACAAAGCCTGAGCGATAAGTATCTGACATAATAGTCCCCTTTTTTAAATCTTAATTAATCTCTTTTAAAAATAATAAAGCACCGCGTGTCCAAAAACGACACAACCGATAATCACAGCTAAACACGCGCCAATTAAAACACTACCAGCGCTGATATCCTTAATCTTCTTCGCTAGTGGATGAAACTGCCGATCAACCAATAAGTCGACAAAGTGTTCCATCACGGTATTCCAAAATTCAGCCAGCAACACCATAAAAATCGCTAAAATCAAAAATAGCCAATCTAGATAGTGTAATCGGGCAAAATAACCGGCTACTAGCACGACCATCGCAATCACAAAATCACGTCTCAGGTTAGCTTCTTCCTTAAAAGCGGTGATAATCCCATCTAAAGCGTGATGTGTCGATTGATTAAAATTACGATTTTTATCCGTCTGCGTCTTTTTAGCGTTTGAGTCCGAATTCATCTAAGATAGTCTCCTGTAAAGGAATCATTTTAACTTCATCTTCGGTGTGGATGTGGTCGTAGCCATTCAAATGAAGGAAACCATGAACCATCGTATACCCTAATTCACGTT
>AEKF01000096.1_pt1 | contig 13389 bp, 14 predicted proteins | sample 342668 | NCBI WGS metagenome assembly AEKF01 (sample SAMN02954267, study PRJNA50815) | food metagenome | biome: terrestrial; feature: fermented food; material: kimchi; isolation source: Jonggazip commercial cabbage kimchi | place: South Korea | collected 2009-06 | reverse complement strand
CAACCGCAATAATCCAAGAACCCCAATTAGCTAGTGCTGGATAAGTAAGGGATAGAGTAAGAGCTCCTAAACTTCCTCCACCAACTGATGTTCGAACTAAATTATTATTTATATCCTGTTCAATCAAGCTTGTAACTCTATGTACAAATTGATGATGTTGATTTAAATGATTAAATAACCTAATTGATCCAATAAGAGTCAAACCTAGATAAAAGAGGCCAATACCGATTAAATGTTGTCGCTTAATTGCCGGCATTTTTCCATAAACAGCTAATCCAACTAAAACAATCAAAGTTAAAACTAAAAATAGCTGGTAGGTATCACCAACCACCCAGCGGGTCACATTAGCTAAGAATGCTCCAACAATTCCAAATTGTCCAATGGCAGTGATGGCAGCTAAAATTCCAATTAGTCCAATAATATGAAGAGTATACTTTGTATTTTCTGTTTGCTTTTTACGACTTGTCTTCCGCTTTTTTTTTGCAGCATTTTTCGTGGTTTTTCGTGGACTTGCCATAATTCCTCCCATTGAATTTTATTAATATTATTTTTAAATTGAACAATCAATTAAAAGTATAGCATATCTTAAATTGAAGACATTTTAATCTCTTTAAATCTTATTGTGGTCTTTAACTTTTCATGTTTTGTTTAATTCTGCCATAAAAAAAGAAGACATAGAAAAATAATTTTCCAGTCCTCTTTTATAATACAAGTGTTCTAAAATCAAGGTTAATCTTGACGCTTAGGACGATCTTCTGTATGCAGTTGACGAATTAAATCATCAATTTTATTTCCATAAACCACTGAATCATCTTTTTTAAAGAATATCTCCGGTGTTTTATAGATATTCAAAGTTGCTCCAACCTCTTTACGAATTAATCCCGTAGCGGCAGTTAAACCATCTGCTGCTTTTTGATTAACAGAAGCAAGCTCTGACAACACACTATAATAAATTGTAGCTTGTTGTAAATCACCGGTAACTTCAACCCCGGTAATTGTTACATCTTGAACTCGGGGATCCCGAATTCTTTTTAATAAGATTTCATTAACGGAACGTTGAATTTCTTGTTCTAAACGCCCGACCCGGAAATTTTGTTGTGCCATTGGAACCTCCTATAATTAATTATGACAATTTAAATATTTACACTGTCAGAAATAACCTTACTTAGGCTTAACTTCGACCATTTGGTAAACTTCAACTTCATCGCCAACTTTTTCATCATTATAATTTTCAATGGTCATTCCAAAGTCAGTTCCATTCTTAACTTCCTTAACGTCATCTTTACCACGACGTAATGAACCAATTTTACCATCAAAAATCACAATTCCATCACGGATTAAACGTACGCTTGAATCCCGCGTGATTTTTCCACTCATCATCATTGAACCAGCAATTGTTCCAACCTTTGAAACACGGAATAGTTCAAGAATTTGAGCCGTTCCAATTACTTGTTCTTCAAAGACTGGTTCCAATTGACCCTTCATAGCAGCTTCGATTTCATCAATAGCGTTATAAATAACAGAGTGCAAACGGATATCAACTGAATTAGATTCAGATTGCATCTTTGCTTGTGGTGTTGGTCGAACGTTAAATCCGACAATGATTGCCCCAGATGCTTCAGCCAAAGTAATATCAGATTCATTAATTGCCCCAACAGCAGTGTGGATAATATCAACCTTAACGCCTTCAACATCGATCTTCTTCAATGAACCAGCTAATGCTTCCACTGATCCTTGTACATCGGCCTTGATGATAACAGGAACAGACTTCATTTCATTTTCAGCCATCTTATCAAAGAGGTCGGCCACTGAAACAACATTATTACGCTTACGATCCAAAAGCAAAGCACGCTTTGCTCGTTCTTCACCAGCTGCACGAGCTGTCTTTTCATCTTCAAAGACCACGAAACGATCTCCTGCTGATGGTACATCATTTAATCCAGTAATTTCAACTGGAGTTGATGGTGTAGCCTCTTTAATTCGACGACCACGATCATTAGTCATCGTACGAACTTTACCAAAGGTATTCCCAACAACAATTGGATCACCAACGTGCATTGTCCCTTGTTGTACTAAGACCGTAGCAGTTGCTCCACGTCCCTTATCCAAACGTGCTTCAATAACTGAACCAGCCGCACGTTGATTAGGATTAGCATGCAAATCCAAAACGTCAGCTTGCAACAAGATCATTTCCAATAATTCATCAATATTTTGACCAAACTTAGCTGAAATATTAACGAAAATGGTATCTCCACCATATTCTTCTGGAATCAATTCGTATTGCATTAATTGATTAATAACATTTTCAGGATTAGCCCCAGGCTTATCAATCTTATTAACTGCTACGATAATTGGTGCGTTAGCTGCCTTAGCGTGATTGATGGCTTCAATTGTTTGTGGCATCACACCGTCATCAGCCGCAACAACTAAGATCGTAATATCGGTGATATCAGCTCCACGTGCACGCATTGCCGTAAAGGCCGCGTGACCAGGAGTATCCAAGAAAGTGATAACTCGTCCATCTAATTTAACTTGGTAAGCTCCAATATGTTGGGTAATTCCACCAGCTTCGCCTTCTGTAATGTGTGAGTTTCGAAGATAGTCCAACAAAGTTGTCTTTCCATGATCGACGTGTCCCATGATAGTAACAACGGGTGCTCGTGGCTCTAAATCATCACTATTTTCTGGCTCAGCTTCAAAGAATTGGTCCAAATCAGTAATGTCAACTTCAACTTTTGGTTCAGCATTAATTCCATAATCCGCAGCCAAAATTTCAATTGTATCAGCATCCAAAGATTGATTTTGGTTGACCATTACACCGAGCATAAACAACTTCTTGATAATTTCTGTTGCATCACGATGAATCAACTTAGCAATGTCTTGAACATTCATCCCAACTGAATAAACCAAAGTTTCTGGTAAAGGCTGATCTTTACGAACAGTTGGTGCTGGACGATTAGCATTATTATTGTTGCGATTACGGTTATTATTACGCTTACCACGGCGATTACCGTTATTATTACCACGGCGATCACTCCAACCACCATTATTATTACGGTTGTTGCGTTGATTACCTTGACTTTTTTGTGCTACGACAACTTTTTTAACAGCAGGTTTGGCTGCTTTAGCTGGTTGATTGTTATTTTCTTGTTCTTTTGGTTTTTGATTCTCAGCTGACTTTTTTTCCACCGGTTGAACCTCTTTTTTATGATTAGCAGGCTTAGCTGCATTTTGGGTTGACTTAGTTGCTTCTTTTGATGCCGGTTGTTTCTTTTGACGTAAAGCCGCTTCTTGGTCAGCGTCTACCGTTGACATGTGCGACTTAACTTCAATTCCAGCAGCTTTAGCCGTAGCGACCAATTCCTTTGATGGAACATTCAATTCTTTTGCTAATTCAAAAATTCGCTTGGTCATTGAGTTTCCTCCTCTTGTTTTAGATATTCTTTCATCTTTTTAGCAAAGCCTCGATCTGAAACTGCCACTAATGAGCGTGCCATACCAGTTGCATCTGCAATTTCTTGTCGAGTTAACATTGTTGAAAAAGCAACGTTATAACTTTGTGTTTTATTAGTAAATTTTTTCTTAGTGCTGTCGCCACCATCTTGTGCAAAGAATACTAGTTGGACTTTTCCGTTACGAATAGCTTTTAAAACCATATCTTCTCCGGTCACTAATTTTCTGGCGCGGCGTGCTAAGCCTAAAAGGTTTAATAATTTTTGTCTATTTTCCATTTCCAAATAATTCCCGTCGTCCTTGTTGATGGTCGACATAGGCAATTAATTCATCATAGAATAGATCATCTAAGTGGGTGCTAAATGCCTTATCAAAAGTACGGCGTTGCTTTGCCTTCTTAGCAATTTCAACATCAACTTTTAAATAAGCCCCCCGACCATTGGCTCGATTAGTTTCATCTAACTTAACCGTTCCATCGGGAGTTTTAACGATCCGAATTAAATCTTGCTTTGGGACCATCTCACCCGTTACAAGATCTTTGCGCATTGGAATTTTACGTTCTTTCATCGCTAACCTCCAAACTCTAGTTTAGGTCAAGTTCTTCAAAAGCTTTTTCGGCCTCATTCATTGTTGGCTTAGTCCCAACTGTTCCAACCTTTTCTTCCATTTCAGCATATACTACGTCACGTTGTGCCTCTGGCTTAATATCAATTGAAAAATTAGTCAATTTAGCTGCTAAGCGAGCATTTTGACCACGCTTCCCAATGAAAAGTGAAAGCTGATCATCTGGAACCAAAACAGTAACACCACGATCATTAGATGGGTCAAAGATTACTTCCAATACCTCAGCCTTATCGGTCGTCCGTAGGGCGTTCACAATAAATTCTGTTGGATCTTCTGACCATTGAATGATATCTAAGTTTTCTCCAGATAATTCAGAAATCACCGTTTGAACTCGTGCACCACGTTGTCCAATCATTGTACCAACAGCATCTAAGTTTTCATTATATGAAACGACTGCAACCTTTGAACGGTCACCAGCTTCACGTGCAATTGCTTTGATTTCAACCGTTCCATCTTGAACTTCAGGAACTTCAGCCTCAAACAAACGTTTTACCAAATTAGGAGCCGTCCGAGAAACGAAGATTTGTGGTCCACGTTTTGTTTCTTGCTCTACTTCAGTCAAAAGGACTTTAATTAGATCGCCATTTCGATAACTTTCATTAGTCATTTGATCTTGAGTCTTCATAGCTGCTTCTTTTCCGCCAGGTAATGTTACATATAAGTAACGATTATCCTGATAAGCCACTTCACCCGTGATCACCTCATCTAAGTCATCTTTATATTCATTGTAAACCTTCATTCGTTCGGCTTCACGAACTTTTTGAATAATAATTTGCTTAGCTTTTCCAGCGGCCAAACGACCAAAGTCACCGGGGGTTACTTCAAATTTAATTTCATCCCCAATTTCATAATCTTTATGTAATTTATGTGCTTCTTCTAAACTAATTTGTAAATTATGATTTTCTAATTCTTCTTCTGATACCACGGTCTTAATTTGATAAACTTTAATGTTACCTTTTTTACGGTCAAAATTTACTTCAACATTAGTTGCGTCATCATAGTTTTCTTCATAAGCTTTAGCTAAAGCAACTTCAATAGCATCGATTAAAACTTCTGATTGAATTCCACGTTCCGTCTCTAATGCGTCTAACGCTGCAACGATTTCTTTACTCATTTTTTTATCTCCACTTATTAATCTGCGCTTACTTGACGAGCTTTGGCAATCGCTGGCCTTGGAACAGACACTGATTGCTCTTCGGACTCAATGACTAATTGATCTGCATCAAAGTCTATCAACTCACCCTTAAAGACTTTTTCACCATCAATTTTTTGATAAGTATTTACTTGAACCATCTTATTTAAAGCCCATGCAAAATCTTCATCTGAATTTAAACTACGATCTTGAACTAAGGCTAACTTAGCACCTTTAATTTCGGTCCAAGCTACAGGAGTCGAAATGTTTTTATTCTTGATTGTTTGCTTAATAACTACACCATCATTTTGAATTTCAATTAATTCGCCAATCAAGTCATCATCATTAGCAGCTTGTTGTTTCAAAGTTAGGACAATTTTTTGATTCAAAGCCCATTCATAATCACGTAACTGCACTAATTTACGTTCAGCTCCTGGTGATGAAACATCTAGCATGTAAGCATCTGGAAACGGATCAGGTTGAATCGTATCAACCAATTCTCCGATGATCTCAGTTAAATGAACTAAATCATCCATATTAATGGAACCACTTTTACGATCAACTAAGGCTCGTAAAACCATATCATCATCCATTCGATCATATTCAATCGCCCAAAGCATATAGCCTTGTTCATCAAGTACTGGTTCAATCACATTCCGGACTTTTTCAATAATTTCTGACATAGGACTCCTCCTTTATTCATTAATAAAAATTTAATTTAAATTATGAGCTTCTCCAAAAAAATGAGCGGTCTAGAAAATGTTTCCCAGACCACTCGATTAAGAGCTTTTATTTACACTACTCATCATAGCATTTTAGCCCGTCATTAACAAGACTTGATTCCTAGGCCAAAAAATCGATTAAAACTTTTGCTGATTGTTCTCCAGCAGCCACGACAAATTCGTCATATGACATTCCAGCCTCACCATTTGCATTATCTGAAATTGCACGAACTACTGCAAATGGGATTTTAAATTGAGTAGCAACTTGCGCAATCGCTGCCCCTTCCATTTCACCAGATTGAACTGTTGGAAAATGAGCTTTAATCGCTTGCTTTTGTTCCACAGAATTAATAAAAGTATCTCCCGAAACAATCAACCCAGCTTTAACTTGTGCTTGTTGATCTTGATAAGAAGCAATCAACCCTGAAACTAATTCTACATCAGCTGTAAAACGTGCTGGTTGTTGTGGAACTTGTCCATATTCATATCCAAAGACTTGCGCATCTGCATCGAAGTAGGCTAATTCATCAGCGACCACGATATCACCAATTTTAAGACCATCCCCTAAAGCACCAGCTGAGCCCGAATTAATCACTCGATCAATTTCAAATTGTGATAATAATAACGTTGCTGTTAAGGCTGCAGCTACTTTTCCAATCCCACCATTAACCACCACAACCTCGTTTGATCCAATCAAGCCTTCGTGAAAATCAACACCTTGAATTGTTTTAATGGTTTCATTTTTCATTGCTGCCAGTAATCCATCCATTTCGGTCTGTTCAGCATTTATAATTCCGTATCTCATTTAGATTACCTCTTGATATGTCTATTTAAATTTTTCACTTAATAGATTAATTTTTTATTCTTATAGAAAAAACAAAACCAACCATGTAATTACACAACCTAGTACTAACCATAAAATAATCCAATTCAAACGATATTTAAGTCGGTCAGTTTTACCAGTTGGCGTTAATTTTCTAGTTTCCGGATCAATTTCAAATTTACCTTTGTGGGTTAAACGGTTCTCTGCTCGTGTCAAAGGCTTTTTTAAATCTTCCCCAGAATACCTTTTTAACTGTTCAAAAACACTTTCTGTTTCTTCCTCAGCAGATAATGTTTTTTTTCGGTTAAAAGGATTATACTTAAAATTTTCCCACGGTTTATTCATATTATTTTGCCGCCTTTAGTCTTAAACTTTGCCAATATAGAAAAGCGAAACTAGTTTTAGCATCATTTAATTCTCCATTTTTAAACATTTGTTCCATTGTTGAAAAGTCTACCCATTCTAGCATTAATTGTTCGTCTGCATCTTGAGGTAAAGCTTTTTTTACCGGTGTTAAATTGGTAGCATAATAGATGAAAATTTTTTCATCAGCAAATCCAATTGATGAATAAAAATTAGTAATTAATTGTAATTCACCAGCTTCTAAACGAACCTCTTCATTTAATTCACGAACTGCCGTTTCAATGGGTTTAAGATCACGTTTATCCATTTTACCAGCCGGTATCTCAATAGTCATAGCACGTACTGCAGCACGCCATTGATGTACGACTAAAATCTGGTCATCCTGATTGATTACAATAATAGCCACAGCCGGTACATGATGTACAATATCTCTGCTAGCAGATGTTCCATTAGGTAATTCGACAGTCTCTTTTACAACATCAATAATATGCCCTGCATATACGGTTCTTCATTTAAAACCTTTTCTTCATATTCTTTAATTTCTAAATCTTTAATTATTCTTCTCCCAAGTCACGGCTCACTAAAGCAGCTTGTGCTCCACGTACACCGTTAATAACTACTAACTTAACATTTTCGCCAATTTCAAGGTTACGATTTCGGTCTTCAATTCCTGAAAAATGCACAAAAACATCATCTTCATTGGGAACCTCAATATACCCATAACCGTCTTTTTCATTCCAACTTTTCACAATTCCATTAATCTTTTCCATTTTGCTTAATGCCCCCAACCCATAATGATAAAAATAATCAGAGTAATTAATGTGGTTAATTCAATAATTCTCCACCATACTCTGATAAAGCGTCTAAATGTATAATGTTGCCCTAAAAATCCTTGAAATACAGCAAGTGCAATTCCCCATAATATAAACATTAAAAAAAGATAGGGTATAAATGCTAATTGCCAACTCTGAAAGGAAATGGCGCCAATTTCCCACCAAAATAATGGAACAACAATACTAAGAGGTTTGATATGCTTTGGAATCATTTTTATTAACGGTAATGAATGACCCAGATTCAAAAAGATCCAAATAATTAAGATCGCTCCCAAACCAAGCTTCCAATCAAATATTGAAAACATATCAATTCTCCTTTCACTAATTTTTTTATTATAGCATGTAATCCTACTCAAATTAAAAAACGTTTGTTACAATATATTTCAGACGAACGATTAGAAAGAGAGAAAATATGCCCAAAAAGAAAAAATCACGTATGGCTAAAACATTACAAGTTTTCGTTTACTTAATGTTACTTCTAGCTCTTACAAGTGCCTTCATTACCGTTTTTTACATTATTTAAATTTAATGCTTAAAATAGATAAGCCCAATGCTTTCTCTCATCAGAATTCATTGGGCTTTTAATTTTTATTTCTAATCATTAATTTCTTCATCAATAAACCAAATACCTGATACATCGAATTGAGTTTGTAATTTATCCCAGCTATCACCTATCGCAACAACTTCACCCACAACTCCTTTAGCATTAATATTCGGGTAAACCGTTAGTATCCAATTATCACGAATTTCCCACTGTGTGTATAAACGAGGTAGGTGTTCCGGCTCAATACTGCGAGATAAGATCTTATTTTTAACATTATTTTCAATTGGTAGTAAAGCTTGACCTGTAATTGCCCGTAACATTTGCAAGGCAATATCCGAGTTTTCACCCACCTCAGATACTAATTGTCCTGGGTTAATTCCAGTAATAATATCATGTACATATAAATTGTTTTCTGGTGTAACCAAGAAATTAATAGTTAACGCTCCAACATATTGAATAGTCTTTAAAATTTCAGACGTCGTCTCATATAAGGCTTGTTCCATATCTTCTTCAAGTCTGATCCCAGATGCTAATTGTTTAACCCCTTGTTGAGTAGTGACTTCTAGAAGTGGATAACTAACATATTGGTCTTTTTGGTCAATTACTATAGGTAAACTAATCTGTTTGGCGTCAACTGCCCAAGTTTCAACTAATAACTGTCCCCCATCAATTAGAGGCGCAACTAGGCCCAAATCCCAAGACCCCATTAGAATAACTGATTTACTATTTTGACCAGTCTTAAAGATCGATTTAACTCTCACGGGGTATGTTAAAGCACTAGCAGCCAATGCTACTTCATCTAATGTACTAGCCAACTGATATGGCAAGATATTTATTGCATTTTCTTCAAAGAGTCCTCTTAACAAAGTGGCATCACTCGTTAATTCTAATAAGGTTGTCCCTTGTGGTAAATCAATTTCAGCTAAGCGATCCATCATTTGAAATGACAACCAATTTTGATTATAAATAATTACCGTTGATAAGCCAATAAAGTCAGTCCATTGATCGGCCCCCATGAACCAATAATCGGATTCTGTTCGATAATTTTCATACTTTTTTTCGGTAAATAAAGCAACATTTAACCCCATCTTATGTGCATGCCGAATTAAAGGTGCATTATTTGTATTATCACCAAGTATACCAATGGTGCTTCCTGGTAAAATTTGCATTTTCTTTACTCCTTAATGATCATATTGCGTTAAGTTATAAGTCTTTATAATATCTATCAGCTTTACTGCATAATCTGGGTCAGTTGCATATCCGCCATCCACTAATGCTTGAGCGGACTCTTCCACATTACTTCCTGAAACCACTCTAGCATAACGATTAGGGTTATCCGTTGTTCCTTTTAACAATAGATCAGCATGATCTTCCATTGAGGCTTGCCATGAACTATAAACTCGAAAAGGTGCCTTAACTTGTACCCATTTATTATCAATATATTCACTAGTTGATAAATCAATACTTTGCATTCCACTTGAGGCTTTAACCCCAAAAAAGTTATTGTATTTATACGCCAAAGTCGATTTACCCCAGTCCGATTCCAAACCAGCTTGTGCAATACTAATTGATGCACGAATTCCTGTTTGCGTTTGAATATCTTGAGCTTCAGGAGCAATTCTTTGAATAAACTGTTGCTTAGTAAGTTTATTCATTGGTAACTTACTAACATCCACGCTCTGACTGGGCTGATAATGTAACAGATCTGACACGCGACTTACCCCCAACAATAACAAGCATAGTACAATCAAAACCCGTCCAACCTGTAGACGTCCTTTTTTAACAAACACTTTTTTTAAATTAAATTTTTTAATCCATTTATTTCTTTTTTTTGCCATCATACTACCTGCCCAAATCCCTCAATTTTATCTATCTTAATTTTGAAGGCTATTGTCTATATGATACCAAATTTAAGTTAAGATGACCTTAATCAAAATAATCAATTTTATGTTCAGCTAAAAAGGGTTTAATATCATCCATCATAACTGTATCACCTAGTTGTTCCGCACCAGTATAAGCACGGATATAGGCTTTGCATGATTCTCTCTTTTCATTTTGTAATTTTTTTAAACGTCCTTCTACTAAATTTAAGCGCACCAGTTCAGCAGTTAAAGTGACTTTAGACGCATATTCACGTGCTTGTCTTAAAAATTTTTCTGCTACCACCAATGACTTTTGCTCTAATTCAAGTTGCGCGCTTTGTCGATAAATTCCAACAATTATGTTATTGTCTAAGACACTATGTTTAATGCCTTGAAAATTACGTAATTTTTTAAGTGCAATAGAATTGGAATAACGTGCTTTATCACAGTCTTTTAATTTTAACCAAACTTCTGTGGTCACCATCTCAATTTCTAAAATTAGATTTCGTTGTAAAGGCGTGACCGCTACACTAGCACTCTGTAAATCATTAAGTGCTCCAAAAAAATTGCGTGCACTGAGATCTAATTGAGCATGGAGTGTATGAAATAGAGGTTTTGCTTCATCCGGCAAATGTTTAATATTACATTGCTTTTTGAGTAATTGCCGCGCTATTCCATAGTTTCCAACATTTAAGGCACTACGCACTGCATTCAAATTCAAATAATTGGGTTCTTCCAAGGAAACAATTTGATCTAAGTCAATTTGTAAACGATGACATAACTCCTGTAATATCACCATACTAGTTATATGACTTTCACTTTCCATTCGTGAAATTAATGATTGATGGCAAATTCCATCAGCTAATGATCTTTGACTTAACCCCATTGATTCTCTTTGATGCTTGAGTATCTCACCCTTAATAATCATCGCAATCCCCACTCTCCTTTAAGATAGTTTCAAGTATATTGGGGAAACGCATACAACACAAGACCTTAATTTATTGTTTCGATCATCTAATAATGTCAATAGAAAATTATTCATATTGTTAAGACATTATTCTTATCAGGATATGAATAACAAACTAAGTGTCATTATATTTCAATTGATATTTAAAAAATATTTTTATGAATTTATACATCAAACAAATTTTTGCTTTATTTTCTTTTTTATATGATTTCAAAAAAATGCACACTAAGCTATGTATTCTAATAAATTCAATTTGAATCTTTTTGAATCTTTACTAACAAAAATAAACTCCGTTATACCAGCAATTAGCATGATATAACGGAGTTTTTAATAATTTATTTTATTATAACGGAGACAGAGGGATTCGAACCCTCGCGCCAGTTTCCCGACCTACACCCTTAGCAGGGGCGCCTCTTCAGCCTCTTGAGTATGTCCCCAAATGTTTAACATTCTATTAAACAAATGGGCCTGACAGGACTCGAACCTGTGACCTCTGCGTTATCAACACAGCGCTCTAACCAGCTGAGCTACAGGCCCATAGAGCGGATGACGGGAATCGAACCCGCATTCTCAGCTTGGAAGGCTGGAGCACTAGCCATTGTACTACATCCGCTTAATTAAGTTTGTAAATACCCTTTCCACATTACTTTAACATGGAAAGCGGATGACGGGAATCGAACCCGCATTCTCAGCTTGGAAGGCTGGAGCACTAGCCATTGTACTACATCCGCTTAATTAAAATTTAAAATGGCTTTAAAGCCAATGGCGCGGAAGGGAATCGAACCCCCGACACTACGAGCTTCAATCGTATGCTCTACCAACTGAGCTACCGAGCCATTATAACGGTCACAACGGGGTTCGAACCCGTGATCTCCTGCGTGACAGGCAGGCGTCCTAGCCAACTAGACCATGCGACCAAATTGCGGGTGTAGGATTTGAACCTACGACCTTCGGGTTATGGGCCCGACGAGCTACCAGACTGCTCCAACCCGCGATAATAATATTAAATGAAACAAAGGAGATGGTGGGATTCGAACCCACGCGCCGGTTTCCCGACCTGACGGTTTTCAAGACCGTTCCCTTCAGCCAGACTTGGGTACATCTCCATAATACAATAAGTAACAAAATCCATCAAACACTATGGACCCTGTCGGACTCGAACCGACGACCGGACGGTTATGAGCCGTCTGCTCTAACCAACTGAGCTAAAGGTCCTTGGTTAAGTCAAATCGCGGCGGGGGGGATCGAACCCTCGACCTCCCGGGTATGAACCGGACGCTCTAGCCAGCTGAGCTACACCGCGAAATATAATAATATTTAATCATTATAGAATCGGGACGACAGGATTCGAACCTGCGACCCCCTGGTCCCAAACCAGGTGCTCTACCAAGCTGAGCTACGTCCCGATATTAAATTTTATAATTAGTCCTTAAGACTAAATGCACCTAGCAGGAGTCGAACCTGCAACCTTCTGATTCGTAGTCAGACACTCTATCCAATTGCGCTATAGGTGCGTTATTATATGTTAAATGCTGGATGCCGGAATCGAACCGGCACGATGTTTCCATCGGGGGATTTTAAGTCCCCTGCGTCTACCTATTCCGCCAATCCAGCAATGCCGACTAAAGGGTTCGAACCTTCGACCTCCGCTTTACAAGAGCGATGCTCTACCAACTGAGCTAAGTCGGCAATGGTAATTGCCATTTTTATAATGCCTTTCGGCAATGGATCGTCAGGGGTTCGAACCCTGGACAAATGGATTAAAAGTCCACTGCTCTACCAACTGAGCTAACGATCCAATGGACGTTACAGGGATCGAACCTGTGACCCCCTGCTTGTAAGGCAGGTGCTCTCCCAGCTGAGCTAAACGTCCATGATTGCGTCGCAACTTCCTATCCTCGCAGGAGGCGATCCTCCAACTACTTTCGGCGTGACTGAGCTTAACTTCTGTGTTCGGGATGGGAACAGGTGTGACCTCAGTGCTATCGTTACGACACGCTTACGAGAATTAATTTTCTCAAAACTGAACCATATTGTCAAGTGTTTTTTTAAAAATAAATATAAAC
>AEKF01000093.1_pt1 | contig 13631 bp, 11 predicted proteins | sample 342668 | NCBI WGS metagenome assembly AEKF01 (sample SAMN02954267, study PRJNA50815) | food metagenome | biome: terrestrial; feature: fermented food; material: kimchi; isolation source: Jonggazip commercial cabbage kimchi | place: South Korea | collected 2009-06 | reverse complement strand
GAGCTCGTGTGGCTTGTGCTAAGTCTTCCTGCTTAACCATTCCTAGCTTTCCAGCCATATGTTGCAATAGCATCGCAATTAGCGACGAAATTAGAATAATTGATAACAGTAGGTAGTGATATTGCGCCCCACCACCTACAGAGGTTACCCAGTTTCCAGGATCCATATAGCCCACTGCAACCAGTGCACCAGGTCCAGAGAAAGCAGCTAACTTATGCCAAAAAGATCCAGACATTGAGGCTTCAACGGAACCGTTGACTTCCTCTAAGCTCAAATCATCCCCAGCATCTTCAATCATGTGATGCTTCTTACTAGCTTCGACCATTTCAAATCTCCTTTTCGACTATTGAGATATTTGCATATCTGTACGTCTATTAAATTGTTTGACCATTTGATCTAGGAGCGAGTTCTACCGGTCTCGCAACTAACCTGTCCGTAATTCTAACCTAGGTCATTTTACGGTCTTTATTGAAAACTTGGCTAAATATAATTCATAAAGGTTTTCATTCAACCATTAGTTGAAAGCTTATGAATGATACCTAACTCGCGCCCTATCTCTTTTGGCTGGTCTTATTGTCTATCTAATTTCACAAATTGTCAATCATATTTTAAGATAGGTTTAATGTAAGCGTTATTTTTTATGATGTCAAATTTAACGAGTTTTCATACTTTTAAGATAGAGCCTAATATAGAGAAATTATATCGCCTAAACTATGTATATATATAACTAATAAATCTAATTTAAAAAACATTGGTTTATTTTTTTAATAGAGTATTAATTGTAATTTTTAATATCAAAAAAGGCCGTGATAATTTTATCGCGGTCTCTTTTAATTTAATATTTTTATATATTTTATTCTTTCACATCGGCGTTATATTTTTTCTCACCAACATGTTCTTCACCCAATGAAACGAAATCATATGATAGAGCAGCATTTCGTTTAAATTCAGCCAAACCATAATTAATAATTTCGTCAATTAATTCTGAATAGCTAATTCCTGAGACTTGCCACATTTGAGGGTAAAGTGAAATATTAGTGAAGCCTGGTAAGGTATTTGGCTCACCTAAGTATGGGGTTCCATCTTCATCTAACATGAAGTCCATTCGCGTCAAGCCCACCAAGCCCAATGCGCGGTATGCTTTTAAGGCCATCGTTTCAATTTCTTTGACAGTTGCTTCTGGTAACTCAGCTGGTAACTCAAAAACCATCCCTGAAGCATCCACGAATTTATTATTATAATCATACCATTCGTCATTTTCGGGTAGAACAATTCCTCCGATTTTTGAAACACGAGGATGTTCATTTCCCAAAACAGAGATAAAGACTTCACGTGGACGCTTTAACCCAGCTTCCACCAAAACCTTATAGTCATATTGGAAGGCTTCTTTTAGGCCTTGTTGATATTCAGCCTCATTCGTTACCCGTGCAATTCCAACTGATGACCCTTGTTTAGCCGCCTTAACGAATAAAACATCCGTTCCCAGTTCCGCTACCAATTTTTCATATGAATATTCTTGACTATTTAAGTCCGTCAACAAAACATACTTAGTATTGCGAACTCCAGCATGATCTAAGATTCGCTTCGTCAAATCCTTATCAAAGGACATCGCAGAGGCAGCTGTTCCAGCCCCAATATAAGGCTTTTGTAACAAACGGAAAAGGGCTTGCAAAGTTCCATCTTCCCCTAAGTTTCCATGAACGACTGGGTAGAAAAGATCAATTTGATCAACTTTACCTAAATTAATAATTGGAGCCAATGGACTTGTCGTATCTAAATCCTTCATAGCTTCAGCCACAATTGGGTCTTCATCTTCACCCTCAAACACCCGCCATGAAACTTCTGGGTTCATAATATAACCAGCTTTTGAGATCAAAAAGATCGTTACATTATATTTTTCTTTATCCATTGCATCATAGATATTATGTGCAGAACGTTTTGAAACATCATGTTCTGATGAATTACCACCAAATAACATCGCCACATTTAATTTTTCGCTCATGGTTTTTATGCTCCTATTTTTCCTTTTATCTTACCTTAGTCTGAACAAATTTAATAGTTTTTTAAATCAAAAATGCACGTCCTTCATCCAAATATTCATATAACAAAGGCGGTAAATCTTTTTGTAACAAAATAGCGGCCAATAAATGCGTTTGATTATAATGTTGCGTCCAACTGTCATAATTTTCAGCTTGCATTTGTCGCATCAATTCAGGACGCCATTGCTTTAACTGTCGTAAAATATATTGTAAGTATAAATCGTTGATCTTAGCTAAATTAACTATATAACGGGCTATTCGCTCAACTTCACCCATCACTAATGGGGTTTTCACTCGTTTAACTCGTTCTACTAATAAAGTTTCCAAAAATATTTTGTCTGCTCGATCAACTTGATTATTCACATTAATCTCATCCAATAAATTCCCTAAATGAGTAAAAGCATGGGCCCAACCTTTATCAGCTACATACCCACGTGTATCTCGCTCTAATACAATATAGATTCCGATTTTTTCAATTAACTCATTCCATTGATCATGATTCATTAACTTAATATGTTTCCGTCGGCCTGAATAAATTAACAAAGCCAGTAGGAAAATCGCAAAAGATCGTTGAAAAATACCGTCATTTTCAGGTTCATTAATATGGCTAAATAAAACTTCATCTTTTAGTAATTCACGCACCATCATTTGTTCTTGTACCAGGCTAAAAGCGTCTTGTTGAATCCCTTGCATCAAAGCCATAAAGACACCTTGATCTCTAATTTGTGGATTTGTTTGCTTTAAACCAGCTAATAGAACCTTGATATCATTTTCAGTTAATTCGTTGACCGTTTGTTCAGCCAAATGTTGATTAAATTGATCAACTCGAGCCAACAATAACAACTCATCTTTCCCAGAAATTTGAGTCACCGGTGTGGATACATTAAATTCAAGATCATCAAGCATTTTACCGGATACTGGTCCTAATGAATCAAATAATTCTCCAGTATGAATTCGTTCACGCAAGTCGATCACTTGCGCTTTAATTTCATCAATTTGATTAACCATCATAGCGACCCCCTTTCACTTTAAATTACTTATCTCTAGTTTAATGCAAAAACCAAATTTAGTGAACTCTTCAATTTTCAATCATTTTCATTAACCCGATCCAAATAATTAAGATATAAATATAAGCTTAAACTTTATTAATAGAAATTAAAAAGCCAATTTAAGTTTTCCCTTTGAAAAAGAGCTCCTAAATTGACTAATATTATAAATGATTTTTACTCTGACAAATGGAAATAATAAGTCGAAATGGTAACATCTCGCTTTGCCAATGCCGTTCGTAACCGTAAACTATTTTGGTTATGCAAAGCATTTTGCCAAGATGAATGCGGAATAAACTGTGGAATCAAAACAGTTAGAGAACGATTTCGTTCTTTAGCCCCTTTAGATATTTCATCCACGAATCTTAACGCCGGAACCGTAATTGAACGATATGAAGTATGCACATCCACATAACGTACATCCGGGAATTCACGTTTGAATTCAACCCCTAAACGATATTCACGTTCTGGATTTGAATCAAATGAAACATGCAAAGCCATCACGTTATCCCCAATCGACTTAGCATAGTCGACTGCTTCAGCCGTCACTCGTGTGAGATTAGAAACTAAAATCACTACTTCGGATCCCTCATAATGTTGACGCTTAATTGGTTCCTTTGACAAGACACGTAATTGTTTTCCAATTTTACGATAATGTCCTCGGATACTCATAAACATGTACAATAAGATCGGCATAATAATCAAATATGGCCAAACATTTGAGAAATGCAAGGAAAATAGAATAACTACTAATGAAGCTGAAATCGCAGCCCCAATAAAGTTAATAATTGCCTTACCCACCCAGAATCCATCACGTTCACGCCACCAATGAATAATCATTCCAGACTGAGACAAAGTAAAGGGAACAAAGACCCCGACCGCATACAGCGGAATCAAAGCTTCCGTTGATCCACCGAAAATCAAGATCAAGACAATTGAGCCCAAAGCGAGGGACACAATTCCATTCGAGTAGCCCAAACGATCGCCCTTATCCATATAAATATGGGGCATAAATTTATCTTTAGCCAAATTGTAAGCCAACTGTGGAAATGCTGAAAAACCAGTATTAGCTGCAACTGCCAAAATCAAAGCTGTGGAAATTTGAAAAATATAGAAAAAGGCGCCGTGTCCGAAAACTTTTTGCCCAATTTGAGCCAAAACAGTCAAATCAGAATCAGGCCTAATTCCATACCAATACGATAGAAAGGTCACACCACCAAAGAAGAAAGCCAAAATAATTGACATAATCACTAACGTTGATGCCGCATTATGTGCTTTTGGTTCCTTAAAGTTTGGCACTGCATTAGAAATGGCTTCAACTCCTGTTAATGAAGATGATCCACTTGAGAAGGCACGTAAAATTAAGACCAATGACAGTCCGCTAAAGCTAGTTCCAACCGCTGCTGGAGCTTGATATTCTACCTGGCCAGTCATAATATTGTACAATCCCACAATAATCATGATCACCATCATCACGATGAAAGCATAAACTGGTAAAGTCAAAAATCCAGCTGACTCACGAACCCCTCTTAGGTTTACAGCCATCAATAACAAGACCAAGAGAATGGCAATCGCGATTGAGTAATGTCCCAGCCATGGAATGGCTGACGTAATCGCCGCTGTTCCAGCAGTTACCGAAACCGCCACCGTTAACATGTAATCAACTAAAAGTGATCCTCCGGCCACCAAGCCTGGTTTTTGACCCCAATTTCTAGAAGTGACCAAATAAGCGCCACCACCTGATGGATACTCATGAATAATTTGTTGATATGATAAAGTAATCGCTCCTAATAACACCAAAACCAAGATGGCAATCGGAATTTGAAGCCATAGCGCCATTGCACCGGCCGCAATTAAAGCGGTCGTAATTTGTTCTGTTCCGTATGCCACTGATGACAAGGCATCAGATGACAATAAAGCTAAGGCTTTCCCTCTGCTTAAATGTTGTGATCCTTCTTCCAACGTTTTTAATGGCTTCCCAATTAAAAACCGCTTCAAATAGCGCCACATACTAATTATCTCCTATTATTATTATTCCTACAAACTGCTATTCTAATCCATTTGTTTCGCTTTGTCTATGGCTTAGTTACCAATTAGATTAGTATAATTTTTCATAATAGAAACTATCATAATTTATTAAAAAATATATAAAAAGGCCCTTACATTTCTGATTTAACTCAACTCTTCGTCTCATAACGTTAGTTTAATTTCATCAATTCCATGCAGGGTCTTCTTATTTTGTAAAAAACATTAAGTGTAATTTGTTCTTTTAATCTTTCACGCTGAGGTTGATTTATCCTACTTCTTTACGGTTTGCTTGCGAGCATCATGTAAAGCTTTTAAAGCACGTTTACGTGTTTTAATGTTAGGACTCTTCATCTTTCGACGTGCTGAAGCTAAATCTAATCTTTCAGTCATAGGTATGATCTCCTTTTTAATGTGCTCGGTAAAAGGGACGGGATCAAAAATGATCCTAGCAATCCATTACTTACTATAAATAAGTGTAACTGATAAACTGTTTTTTTACAAGTAGCGTCATTTTATAAATAATGAAAAAATTCATCTAGATTTATTTTTAAGCTTTAATTTGCTTTTTTTCTCGTTCAATATCACGTTCCATCAAAGGGCCTAAATAATTTCCAGTGTATGATTTTTTAGTTCGGGCAATTTTTTCTGGCGTTCCTGCCACCAAAATTTTACCGCCACCTTCACCACCTTCGGGACCCAAATCGATCAACCAATCAGCTGTCTTAATTACATCAAGATTATGTTCAATCACTAAGACGGTATTTCCACTATCAACTAAACGTTGTAGAACTTCAAGTAACCGTGAAATATCATCTACATGTAGTCCCGTTGTTGGTTCATCCAAAATATAAATTGTTTTACCTGTTGATCGGCGTTGTAACTCTGAGGCCAACTTCATTCGTTGGGCTTCACCACCAGATAAGGTCGTAGCTGCTTGCCCTAATTGCACGTAGCCCAAGCCCACATCCACAATCGTTTGAAGTTTACGTCGAATTTTTGGAATGGCATTAAAGAAATCTAAGGCTTGTTCTGCCGTTAAGTCTAATACTTGTGCGATATTTAGGCCACGATAAGTTACTTCTAATGTTTCAGAATTAAAACGCGTACCACCACACACTTCACATTTAACATAGACATCTGGCAAGAAGTTCATCTCAATCTTCAAGACGCCATCGCCTTTACAAGCTTCACAGCGTCCTCCCTTAGTATTGAATGAGAAGCGCCCTTTTTTGTAACCTCGCATTTTAGCTTCATTCGTTTGTGCGAACAAATCACGAATATCATCAAAGACGCCTGTATAAGTAGCTGGGTTAGAACGTGGAGTCCGACCAATTGGACTTTGATCAATATCGACAATTTTATCCAATTGCTCCCAACCAGTCATTTCTTTATATGCCCCAGGCTTTTCAGTGTTTCGATTAATTTCGCGCTTCAAAGCTTTTTTGATCACTGAATTAACTAATGATGATTTTCCTGACCCAGATACACCGGTCACAACAACAAATTCACCCAACGGAATATCAACATCAACATTCTTTAAATTATTTTCACTGGCGCCTTTAATCGTCAAAAAATTACCATTTCCAGTACGGCGCTTTTTAGGCACTGGAATAAATTTCTCACCTCGGAGATATTGACCAGTAAGCGACCGTGGATTATTTCGAACCTCTTCAGGTGTTCCGTAAGCCATGATTTCACCACCATGTTCACCAGCTCCTGGTCCTACATCAATTAAATAATCAGCGGCTAACATGGTATCTTCATCATGTTCAACCACAATCAAAGTATTTCCCAGATCTCGCATTTTTTGTAGCGAGGCAATTAATCGATTATTATCGCGTTGATGCAAACCAATTGAAGGCTCATCCAAAACATACATGACCCCTGACAAATTAGAACCAATTTGCGTAGCCAAACGAATTCGTTGGGCTTCACCTCCAGAAAGAGTCCGAGCTGAACGAGATAACGTGAGATATTCTAGACCAACATTTTTCAAAAAGTTTAAACGATCTCGAATTTCTTTGGTAATTGGCCGAGCAATTTCTGCATCTTGTTCGCTAAATTGAAGATTGTCAAAGAAAGCCAGTTCATCTTCAATTGGCATTGCTGAAACTTGTCCAATATGCTTTTCGCCAATTTTAACAGATAGGGCACCTGCATTTAAACGATAACCATGACAAGTACTACATGGCAAAGCAGTCATATAGCCACGCATCACTTCTCGAGTAAAATCAGAATTAGATTCTTGATAACGTCGATTGATATTATTAATAACTCCTTCAAATTCAGAGTCAACATCACGAACACCACCAAAATCATTTTTATAGTGGAAGTGGAAAGTCTTTTCTCCTGCTCCATACAAAATAAAGTTTTTTTGTTCATCTGTTAAATCTTGAAAGGCAATGTTCATTGGGATATCAAATTGATCAGCAAATTGACGCAACATTTCTGGATAATACTTAGATGAAATTGGATTCCAAGCCGCAATTGCCCCCTCTTCAAGGGTCAGGGTTTGATCGGGCACTACTAGTTCAAGGTCAACTTCTACCTTCACCCCTAGTCCTCCACAAACTTCACAAGCCCCCATGGGAGCATTAAATGAAAACAAAGCAGGCGAAAGTTTTCCAACTCCAAAATCCTTTAGTGCCCCCGTATAGTGATCCGAAAATTGGAGTGTTGAGCCATCAACTACAGCAACTGAAACTACTCCTTCAGCCATGTGCATTGCTGCTTCAAATGATTCAAAAAGGCGCGTTCGCGAAGAGTCACGCAAAACAATTCGATCAACTACAATTGATACATCATGGTATTTATTTTTATCCAATTTTATATCTTCGGAAATATCATAAAGTTCACCATCCACCATGACACGGATATAACCTTCTTTTTTAATCCGTTCAAAAGCAGTAGCATGTGAACCTCTTTTATGCCGCACAATCGGTGACAAGATTTGCAACTTACTACCTTCAGGTAAGTTTTCTGTTAAATAATTCAACATTTGATCAATCGATGGTTTAATAATTGTTCCATCAGCTGGTTGATCAGGTTTTCCAACTCGTGCATACAAAAGCCGATAATAATCATTAATTTCAGTAACCGTACCAACTGTTGAGCGCGGATTTTTAGAAGTTGTCTTTTGATCAATAGAAATAGCTGGACTTAGTCCATCAATGGAATCAACATCTGGCTTATCAGACTGCCCTAAAAATTGACGAGCATACGCAGATAAGCTTTCTACGTAACGGCGTTGTCCTTCTGCATACAAGGTATCAAAAGCCAACGAGCTTTTTCCTGAACCGGATAAACCAGTTACAACCACAAACTTATCTCGCGGCATCTTCACATCAACATTTTTCAGATTATGTGTACGCGCCCCGTGAATTGTAATCCAATCATTTGCCATTACCTTTCCTCTTTCCATTTGTTTTTATTACTAATATTATACCAAAAAATTAAATAAAACCTAATTTTATACCAAATCTCCATCGAAGATTAGGTTTTACAACATTGATCCTAGTATTAAGCTAAGTTCTTAAATAATTTATTTCTCGCTGAAAAAAAGACTAGGACATAATTTTGTCCTAGTCCCTATATTTAAAATTTTTAAAGCTCAAATCATCTTAATTAATCTTATTTTCATTTCTAGCCTACCAGTTTAGCAAATCTTTGAAACATTTTGATTAATCATGCTTTTTTAAGGGTTAATTAATTTACATTCGTTTGATTTTACTAATCTTCATTCAGATCTAGATATTGCTTAACATCATATTTACCTTTAGGCACACGCGGATAAAAGACGTCCAATAATGACCAGTATGCCACAATGAAAAAGATAATCAAAAAATGCCAACCAATCACACCCACAGCATTTCCATAAACATTAGTGTAAGTATTAATTAATCGTCCTTTTTCAATAAAAACAACTATTTCTTCAACCAAGACAATTAAAATTGTCAAAGCTAGTGCTGCGCAGAGAACCATGATCACCATTAAAATCACCGAAATGATATGTTCGATCATTTGTTGCCACCAACTTTTATTTTGATGTTGCAACATACCAAGCTCCTTCCAAATTACAGCAATAGTTCAAATTCTAAATTATTGTATTGATCGCGCTCGCGAATTTGGTGATACCCAAATTCTTGTGAATGACGAGCCAATAGATCAGTTTCCCAAATAATTTTTTCAGCATTATCGGAAAACATTTCTTCTTTCAGGCGATTGATCAACGCCAAAATTTGGCTTCCATCTTCGGCGGTCATTGAAACATAGGCACGTTCATCATTCCCATATTTTTTTGAAATTCGCTTTAATTCAACATTCATCACTTGCCGCGTATATGCTGGATTTCGATTTAAGCGCACGCTGAAGATAATGTGATTAAAGTGTCCATCTCGACTGTATTGTAAAAGCATTGCTAAAAATCGTTCTGCTTCTACCTTATTTGCTTTTTTTGCCATTTTTAATCCTCTAATTATATTATATTGTTATCGACTTTATTTAAACTTGTACCCGATATTCATTTTTCATTCATTTTCTATTTTAGCATGAATTTATAAATTCTTCGGCGGATTAAAGAATTTATTACCGGTGCCATCTTAAATACATTTGTCCCAATTGCCTTTGCCGACGCTTAAAAGTTGTCCTTGGTAAATCTAATCGCTGACAACGTTCATTAATTGTCGCCTCAGGAAATTTAACCATATCGTTAAAAATAACTTTAAGTTCAGTCGTTGGTAAAATTTGAAAGAAGTTAATTAGGTCTAAAGAAAAATCAAATTGTTTAGCTGAAACACGATCAGCTAATTCAGGCCGAAAAGTTTTCTGCACTCGAGTCTGCAATGCCTGATTCCGAGCCTGTTTTCGTCCAAAATCTCGCATTAAATTAACTAATATCATAAACAAATATGGATTTTGTTGGCCTTTAAGTCAGGTTGGTTTTGTAGTAAAGACCAAATTTTTTCCCGACAGACCTGTTGACGATCTTCGAAATCTGGATTGCTCCGATAAATATGTTGATGTTGTAAAACACCGCCAATAATTTGTTCAAAATCTTCTACGCCTACCATCTAATTTATTTCCTCCAATCATACTGTGCTAATTGGATTAACGTTATTTAACTGTTATTTTAACCAAATATTTTTTGAATATGCCAATTAAGTTCAATTAATTTTATTACCTGAATATTTAAATCACTACAACCATCATGCAAACTCGCATCAGGCATTTAATTAAAACTTTTAGTTAGACAAAAAAGAGGTATGGAACATATCCTGTTCCATACCTTGAAAGATTCAATTGAAATTCTGTTAAATCATCACTTAAACAAATTTTTAATTTTCACGACGATAAGCTAATAACTGATGGCTAATATCAGATGTTTGTTGATAGATCTGCTTATAAATTGGATAAATTTGCGCATATTTGGCTACATTTTCTGCATTAGGTTCATAGACTTGACCAAAGCTAGCAAATTGTTCCGCTGCTTGTTCAACGCTTTCAAACCAACCAAGACCAACAGCAGCCAAAATAGCTGCTCCCATTCCTGGACCTTGCTCATTTTCAAGTACAATCACCTTCTTATTGAAAATATCAGCTTGAATTTGGAGCCATAGGGCAGATTTAGCACCACCACCAGAGGCAATAACCGTATCAAAATGGGTTCCAGCTGCTTCATAAATTTCGAAAATATCCTTGAATGAGAAGATAATCCCCTCTAACACTGAACGAACGAAATCATAACGTTGATGCATCGAATCAATTCCTAGCCATGATCCACGAATATCACCATCGGCATAAGGCGTTCTTTCCCCCACAATATATGGAGTGAAAAGGAGTCCATTCGCTCCAACTGTTGATTTTTTAGCACTGGCAACTAAATCATTGAAGTCTTCTTCTGGAGCAAAACGATTCTTAAACCAGTTCAACGAATGTCCCGCTGCTAAAGTTACACCCATTGAATAATATTTATTGGGAATTGCATGATTGAAAAAATGAATTTTACCATGGTAATCTACCTCAGCATTATCTTCATATTTCAATACAACACCTGAGGTTCCAATCGATGACCAAACCATATTTGGCTTTAAAATGGCTGATCCAATTGCTCCAGCTGCATTATCTGCTGCACCACCAAAAACTTGAGTATTAGTATTGAGGCCTGAAAATAGTGAATGTGATTCTGAAATATATCCAGCTGATTCAACACCTTGAATAATTGGTGGAAAGAATGATGCTGGTAAATCAAAGGAAGCTTGAATTTCAGTAGACCAGTCTCCTTTTGCGACATCCAACATCACAGTTCCAGCTGCATCAGAAATTTCCATTGCTAATTTGCCGGTCATTCGGTAACGCAAATAGTCTTTGGGTGTAACAAAAGTTTGAGCAGCTGCAAAAATTTTTGGCTCGTTTTCTTTAACCCACAAAATTTTTGGCAAAGTAAAGCCCTCTAAAGCTTTATTCCGAGTAATATTAATAAACTCATCACCCATTTTATCCGCAATTTCTTGTGTCTGTTGACTCGTACGAGTGTCATTCCACAAAATAGCAGGACGTAAAACTTGTTTATTTTGATCTAGTAAGACTAAGCCATGCATTTGACCTGAATATGAAATTCCTTTAATAGCTTCGACATCAATTCCGTCTTTTAAAATCAATTCCACAATAGCAACAGTAGTTCCATTTACCCAATCTTCCGGATTCTGTTCTGAAAAACCTGGTTTAGGTTGTGATAATGGATAATCAAATGAACGTTGCGCCACAATTTTACCGTTACGACTAACCGCTGAAACTTTAACCGCTGAAGTTCCCAGGTCAACACCTAATACTAATTCTTCCATTATTTTTCTCCTATAATATATGTCTGAATTCAAGTCAATTGATTTAAAAAGGGCCGGACTATTTTATAGTCCAGTCCCCTTTACTAATTTATTAAGATTTTAACCAGCTTACTTTTTAAATGTTTCACCTAATACTGAATAAATGTAATTATTTAATGAGGCCTTGATCGCTTCGATTCGACCTGACTTAACAGTATCGAGAATTTCACTATCTTCCTTATTCAAAATATACTTTTCCATATCAGCAAAGGTTACCTTACCAGCTTCAAAGTCAGCACCAATTCCTGAATCAAATGATGCATAACGATTCTTCAAAATATTTTCAAAGAAGTTGTCTTGAACCAGCTTGTAGGCAACACGGAATCCAGCAGCGTATACATCCATTCCTGCCATATGACCGTAGAACAAATCTTCCATTGTAAATGATGAACGACGAGCCTTAGCATCGAAGTTTAATCCTCCAGTTGGCAAGCCACCATTCTTGATGAACTCATACATTACCAAAGTTGCTTCGTAGATATCATTAGGGAATTCGTCAATATCCCATCCAGTTTGCTTATCACCCATATTAGCATCTAGTGAACCTAGCAATCCAGCCTCTCGAGCAAAGCGTGCTTCGTGTTCATAGGTATGACCAGCTAAGAATGCGTGGTTTCCTTCCAAGTTCAACTTAAAGTTATCTTGAAGACCATATGTGTATAGGAATGAAATTGTTGTTTGAACATCAGTATCATACTGATGAGTCGTTGGTTCTTTTGGCTTTGGTTCCAACAAGAATTGACCAGTGTAGCCAATTTCTTTTGCGTAATCAATTGCTAACTTATAAAAGTCAGCAATATGATCTAACTCACGCTTAGTATCAGTATTCAAAAGTGAATCGTAACCTTCACGACCACCCCAGAAGACATATGACTCAGAGTTCAAACGCTTAGCAATTTCAAGTGAATGCTTGATTTGTGCTCCAGCATAAGCAAAGACATCAGCGAAAGGTGCAGTTGCTCCACCAGAGACGAAGCGCTTATTGGTGAATAATGATGAAGTATTCCAAAGCAACTTTTTACCAGTCCGCTTCATCTCAGCTTCGATCATATCAACGATAATGTCCAAATTAGCATTAGTTTCAGCTAAAGTCTTTCCTTCAGGAGCTAAATCACGATCATGGAAAGCGAAGTATTCTACCCCCAACTTATCCATAAACTCAAACATATATTTAACCTTTGACTTGGCATGTTCCATATCTGACATGTCATCTTGACCATTTTCATCCCAAGGACGTACTGCAGTTCCTTCACCAAATGGATCAACCAATCGTTGGTCCATTGTGTGCCAATAAGCAACTGAGAACTTTAACCAGTCTTTCATAGCCTTAGTTTCACCATTAATAGTGAATTCTTCATCTGCATTATAGAAGTTATATCCCTTAGATTGTTCAAAATCCAAGCCCTTCTTACCACCAATAAATTCTACCTTAGGAAAATCAAATAATTCTGCCAAAATCTTACCCTCCAAAATACTTTAATTTATAATTTTTGTTTGGTTGGTTTTTTCGCCCAACTAACTTACAATTTCCATTATAAGCACCTGTTAATAATTATGCAAGCGTTTTCACTAGATTTATTTTTACCCAGCTAACTTTTCATTCATTTCTTTCACTTTAGCATCTGTCAATGGATACATAG